>Ga0181597_10002409_pt1 | contig 20250 bp, 15 predicted proteins | sample 041ome_5_FD_148647 | JGI IMG/M metagenome (GOLD analysis project Ga0181597, IMG submission 148647) | Coastal salt marsh microbial communities from the Groves Creek Marsh, Skidaway Island, Georgia - 041403US metaG (spades assembly) | ecosystem: Environmental > Aquatic > Marine > Intertidal zone...
CTTTTAGTTGTATCTTCGTTTTAGATTAGAATTATTAATAAACTTATCAATGATTTCTTTACCCAAAACATTCGTTTTTTGTTTGTTGTTGCTTACCGCCTGTCAGCCTCCGAGTTCCTCTACTGCAGAGGCTGTCATTGAAAAATCCGTAGCGGCCCATGGCCTTAAGGTTCCAAGCTATCAAATCGATTTTGACTTTAGGGACTATCACTATACCCTAAAGCGGGATCAGGGATTTTATTCGTATGCCAGACAAACTGTTAAAGAGGAAAAGAAGGTTGTTGACCTGATGACCTCTGCTGCGGCTTTACAACGTTTTGTTAATGACAGAGAAATCATCCTTCAAGACAGTATCCGGAAGCTGTATTCCAATTCGTTGAATTCGGTAATGTATTTTTTTCAACTCCCCAAACCCCTTCAGGATCCAGCGGTAAAGGCCCAACTTTTAGCTCCAATGACAATCGAAGGGAATCGCTATTGGACGTTAAAAATCAGCTTTGATCAAGAAGGAGGAGGCGACGATTTTCAGGATGAATTTAGGTACTGGATCAATCAAAAAAATCATCAAATTGACTATTTAGCCTACAACTATCTGACTGATGGCGGCGGTACCCGATTTAGAAAAGCGCTGAAAAAAAGAAAACAGCAAGGTATACTGTTTCAAGATTATATCAATTTTAAACCTGAGACAAAATTTCCTCCACTAGATAGTCTTCCTCGGCTTTTAGAACAAGATAAACTCCTAGAAGTATCTAGGATTGAAAAGAAAAATATCAAAGTGAAATAATCTTAAATATTCTAATATTTATTTAAAAATTTTTAATATGAAAATCAATGTTATTCCAGAAATGGTAAATTTGAATTGTACAGGAATATATTAATCATGCAAATACCTCAAAACAAATCTTTAAGTTATAAGACACCCGGCAGTTTTGAAGAAACTCGTTACGAAAAACTTCATAATTTACTTTGCGAGAGTCCGAGTGAAGGCTCCGTTTTAATTGCACAAGAAATTGCTTCTTTGATACAAGAAAAACAGGAGCAAAATAAAATGTGCGTGTTGGGATTAGCCACCGGCTCTAGCCCCATAAGTGTATATAGAGAGTTGGTTCGTATGCACCAAGAGGAGGGTTTGAGTTTTCAAAATGTCATAAGTTTTAATCTAGATGAATACTACCCCATTTCTAAAGAAGATGTTCAGAGTTATCATTATTTCATGCATACTCATTTGTTTAATCATGTAGATATTAAACCTGAAAATGTCAATATTCCCAATGGTGAAGTGGCCCTAGAGGAGGTGAGAAATTTTTGTATTGCCTATGAAGAAAAAATAAAGGCTGTTGGAGGGATTGATCTTCAAATTTTAGGAATTGGAAGGACCGGGCACATTGGATTCAATGAACCCGGTTCGCACCGAAATTCACAAACCCGAACGATTACCTTAGACCATCTGACACGGTTTGATGCTGGACCCTCTTTTCAGGGCTTGGAAAACGTACCCCGCAAGGCGATTACTATGGGAATAAAAACTATCCTCTCTGCCAAAAGAGTGCTGCTCATGGCGTGGGGTACCAACAAAGCGGAGATCATTCAAAAAGCGATAGAAGGAGAAATTTCTCCTTTGATCCCTACAACCTATCTTCAGTTGCACAAAAATACCACCCTTGTCCTCGATTATGAAGCCGCATCTGAACTTACTCAAATAAAGACCCCATGGTTGGTAGGGCATTGTAATTGGGATGCAGCATTGCGCTCTAAGGCAATTGCATGGCTCAGTACGACAATGTCTAAATCAATTTTAAAGTTAACGGATGAAGATTACAACCAAAATGGAATGTCGGACCTTTTGGCTTCTCACGGTTCAGCATACGATTTAAATATTGAAATGTTCAATAGGTTACAGCGCTCCATTACAGGCTGGCCAGGAGGAAAACCTGATGCAGACGATACGTACCGGCCCGAACGCGCACTCCCTAAAAAGAAAAGGGTGCTGATTTTTAGTCCCCATCCAGATGATGATGTCATTTCTATGGGAGGAACCTTTGACCGTTTGGTTGCTCAAGGACATGAGGTTCACGTTGCCTACCAAACCTCTGGAAATATTGCAGTTTCAAACGAAGATGCCATTCGGTTTTTAGAAGTAACAGAAGATCTATTGCATTCTGATACGAGTAAAAAGGTAGCACAATTAAAACAGGAATTTAAAGAAATGAACCCACAGCAACCTACACCCAGAGGCATCTGTGATTTAAAAGGAAGCATCCGAAAAAGGGAATCTTTAGGAGCTACACGTTATGTTGGCATCCCTGATACGCAAGTTCATTTTATGAATTTACCTTTTTACGAAACCGGGTTAATCGATAAAAACCCAATGTCTGAGGTAGACATAAAGCAAACCATGGCACTCATTGAAGAATTAAAACCGCATCAAATTTATGCGGCAGGAGACCTAGCCGATCCACACGGTACCCATCGGGTGTGTTTGGATATAATTTTTGCTGCACTCAAGGCACTGAAATCTAAACCGTTTATGAAAGACTGTTGGGTTTGGCTTTACAGAGGCGCTTGGCACGAATGGGAAATCCATGAAATTGAAATGGCAATTCCGATGAGCCCAGATCAAGTGTTGAGAAAACGAAAAGCTATTTTTTACCATCAATCACAAAAAGATGGTGTCATGTTTCAAGGGAACGATCACAGGGAATTTTGGATTCGAGCAGAAGATCGAAATGCAGATACGGCCAAAAAATACAAAGACATGGGGCTGTCAGAATACGCTGCCATCGAGGCGTTTAAACGCCATCATTTCTGAGCCAAGACAATCGAATCTATCTCATAACGATAAGCCGCTCTTAGGTATTGAATGCGACCTAGGGAATCTAAAAAAAAACTTCTCCTGGTTTTGTTTAATGACAAACCTGTCTGGGTTTCATAACTGTCATTTAAAATCAAACTAGTACGGTTGTTGTGTCGTACTTTAACCGCTCTAATTTTAAAGTTTTCAGGGTGAAAGTAATAAAACCATTGATCGGCATCAGGAGCATCCGAATAGGTAAGCTGTAAGGTCAATGCTTCTATAGAATCCAGGATTTTTTGTTTGCCCAAATAGACTTTTTTAGCAGATGGGTCTACAAGTTTAAAGGGTTGCCAAAACACATACAGGGCTGCATCCAAATTGCTGGCCGCTTGTGCTAACTTTACTGAGTCTGTAATTTGTTCTCCATTTTGATAGAAATGGACTTGCTCGGTTTCTTTTTGTGCAAAAAAGTGATCCCCTTCAGCATCCCAAACCATTTCGGTCAACTCCGGATTCCATTGATGGCTAATTGACTGGTCAATAGTTTTTTCAAGTGCTCCAGATTCGGTGTAAAGGGAGGTGCGTTTGTTGTAGTGAATCGATTTGAAGGTGTTTACTAACTCCCACCCCCCATGGGCTTCAATGCTTTTTTGAACTAGCCCAGAGGCGTTTATCGAAGCGGGAGAACAATTGAGGAACCCTAGAACTACGACCCCCAAAATAATTTTCCGGAGGAGTGATGCTTTGAATTGGTAAAACTGCTTCAATTAATTTGTATTTTAGGTAAAAATAAAGTTTTCATGAAATATTGTAACGCCCTTATACTCAAAGCCCTTTTTTTTATACTATCGCTTCAGCTGACAGTGCTTTCAGCCCAGCAAAAATTTTCTAAAAGGGAAATTCAAAAAATTAAAACAGCCACCTTAGAGGCTGTAGAAAGTCGGCATAAAAACACCCAAGTCATGATTGATAAGGTTTTCAGTTTTGCCGAATTGGGGTTTCAAGAGTACGAATCCTCTGCGTATTTAATAGGAATATTAGAAGCGGCAGGTTTTGAGGTAGAAAAAGGAATCTCGGGAATTCCCACAGCCTGGATGGCAACGTGGAGTCATGGAGACGGCCCTACGATAGCCTTGGGAAGTGATGTAGACTGTATCCCAAAGGCGTCTCAGTATCCTGGGGTGGCCTATCACAAACCCATGGTCGAGGGAGCTCCTGGACATGGCGAAGGACATAATTCAGGGATACCTGTCATCATCACGGCAGCCCTCACGCTTCAGGAACAAATGCAAAAAAATAAGTTGGGAGGAACCCTTGTCGTTTGGCCAGGAATAGCTGAAGAATTAGTTGCCTCAAAAGCTTGGTATGTAAGGGACGGTTATTTTGATAAAATTGACCTGTGTATTTTCACCCATGTAAGCAGTAATCTTTCGGTTTCATACGGTCAATCTACAGGAACGGGTTTGATCTCGGTTGAGTATACTTTTGAAGGAGAGGCAGCTCATTCTGCGGGTTCTCCTTGGAGAGGAAGAAGTGCATTAGATGCAGCCGAATTGATGAATGTAGGATGGAATTACAAACGAGAGCATTTACACCCCTTAAAGCGGTCACATTCCATCTTTACCGATGCTGGAGATCAGCCCAATGTGGTTCCTTCCAAAGCCTCAATTTGGTTTTATTTAAGGGATATAACCTATGAAGGGATAATGAAAATGTATGCTGATGCCAACAACATCGCCCAGGGGGCAGCACTTATGACAGATACTAAGGTACATTCCAAAATTCTGGGTACGGCTTGGCCTCGTCATTTTAATAAAGTAATTGCAGAAACTATGTACGCAAACATCCAAACTGTGGGGCTTCCAAAATGGTCAGTGGCAGATCAAACCCTAGCGAAAGCCGTTCAGAAAGAAGTTGAGTCGAATACAACTACGGGTCTTGCCGTAGAACTATCCGAACTGGGTAAACCCTTACAAAATCCAAGAAGTGGCGGTTCTGATGACATTGGGGACATCTCTTGGACGATTCCTACAGTCACACTTCGTTTCCCATCCAATATTCCTGGTTTGCAGGGGCATCACTGGTCTAATGCCATTGCGATGGCCACGCCCATAGCCCATAAGGGAGGTACGGCTGGAGCAAAGGTGGTTGCTACAACGGTTATTGATTTTTTAACTCAGCCTCTACTGCTGAAGCAAGCAAAACACTATTTTGAAAACGTGCAACGCAAAGAGACTCAATACCAACCCATGATTTCGGAAAAAGATCCTCCACCGACCTATTTGAATAAAGACATTATGGATCAATACCGACCGGCCTTGAAAAAGTTTTACTTCGATGAGTCAAAATACGATACCTATCTCGAACAATTGAATATCCAATACCCAACCCTAAAATAAGCGAGATGAGGTGGTATTTACTGCTCCTGTTTTTGGTATCCCACGGGTTCGTTTTCTCCCAACAGCGCGTGTCTAAAAGTGATTCCCTAGCTGTTGTAAAGGTTTTGTTTACGCAACAAGAGCACTGGAACAACGGAGCTATAGATGCTTTTATGGAAGGATATTTAAAGTCGGATCAATTGGTTTTTTCGGGTGCAGCTGGACCAATTTTTGGGTGGGAGGCCACTCGAGAGCGCTATTTGCAGACGTATTCCAATCGTGAAAAAATGGGAACGTTGAAATTTAATGTACTCCATCTATTGGCTTTAAGTCCTGCGGTAATTCAACTTCAAGGAAAATTTTATTTAACACGATCTATGGGTGATGCACAAGGCTTTTTTACTTTAAATTGGATTCGAGTAGAAGACCAGTGGTACATCATATCCGATCATACTTCAGCCGCACCTCTATAAGCTATGCAACGAAAAATCGCCCTTGTTTTAGGCCCCTTACTTTTTGTTTTAGTTCAATTTTTAAAACCGTTTGAAGGGTTATCCGATCAGGGGCATGCCGTTCTGGCTGCTACACTTTGGATTGCAGTTTGGTGGATTGTAGAAGCCATTCCTATTGCAGCAACGGCGCTTTTACCCATCGTATTGTTTCCCTTGAGTGGCGGGATGGAGCTTGCCACCACTACGGCTTCCTTTGGTCATCGGTATGTATTTCTTTACCTCGGAGGTTTTTTGATTGCAATAGGGATTGAAAAATGGAATTTACACCGACGTATAGCCCTTACTATCATTGCGCTTATAGGGTCGGATATACGTAAAATCATTTTGGGGTTTATGCTTGCCACAGCCTTTTTGTCCATGTGGATATCCAATACGGCCACTTCAGTTATGATGCTTCCCATTGGAATTGCGATCATCAAACAGCTCAAAGATAACCCAGCCACTATAGAAGACGAGAACCTCATTTTTGGTAAAGCCTTGATGTTGGGAATAGCCTATAGCGCTTCGATTGGGGGTATAGCTACCTTGATCGGAACACCTCCGAATTTAGTATTGGCAGGAGTTATCCAGTCTACCTACGGCTATGAAATTTCTTTTTTGGAATGGTTTCAATTTGGATTTCCAATTGCACTTACCCTTTTGATTTTTTGTTGGCTTTACCTCACGCGTTCTGCTTTTAAGTTTACACAGACCGAATTTCCTGGTGGAAAAAAAGAAATCCTCCGTTTGAAAAATGAATTAGGCCCCGTCAGTTATGAGGAGCGATGGGTGTCTATTGTGTTTGCGCTGGCGGCCTTTTCTTGGATTACTCGCTCTTTTCTTCTAGAACCCTTATTCCCTAAAATTGACGACACTCTAATTGCCATTTTATTTGGTTTGGTGCTGTTTGTCATTCCTTCTAAAAAAGAAGGTCAGCCCATTTTGAATTGGAAAGATACGGTTAATCTACCTTGGGGGATCATTTTATTGTTTGGAGGAGGAATGGCTTTAGCAAAAGCATTTGAAGTAAGCGGTCTGGCAATCTGGATGGGAAAATTGATGACTGAATTTGGAGGCCTCTCCCTTTTCATGTTATTACTACTTTTGATTGCGGCGATCAATTTTTTAACTGAAATCACCTCAAATTTAGCCACCACCGCAATGTTACTTCCGGTTTTGGCTCCTTTAGCCTTGGAAATTGATGTTCATCCCTTTGGGCTTATGGTGGGTGCTGCCATTGCAGCGTCTTGTGCCTATATGCTTCCAGTGGCTACCCCCCCTAATGCAGTAGTTTTTGGATCGGGGTATTTAAGAATACCGGATATGGTTTCCAAAGGAGTGGTAATGAATATTTTTTCGATACTCTTTGTCTGTCTTATGGTTTATTTTCTTTTACCCCTGCTTTGGGGAATAGATCTGGAATCATTTCCATCGGCCTTTATGCCTTAGGGGCGCTCGATAGGAAAGTCAAAATAGGTTTGTGGAAACGGTTCTTCGTTTAAAGTAAAATGCCACCACTCTTTGTCATAGGGTCTAAATCCATTGGCTGTCATCAGCTTTCTCAACAGGCTCCGATTTGCTTTTTGTTCCTCTGAAATTTCGCTGTAGTTGAAATAAGAAAGGGCACCGAAAAAATCCCAAGGGCCTCCCATATCCATTTCTTGACCTTTGTTTTTCCCAGTTAAATAAACCAAACTTAGGTCCACTGTACTTCCTCTACTGTGTCCACTTTTTGAAGCAATAAAGCCCATTTCAAAGAGTTTGCTTTTGGCCAGTTCAGGATAATACCTTCGTTTTGTCAAAGTATCACCAGTATTTTTAGACCATTGAATAAAATCATTTACTGCCCTTTGGGGGCGGTAGGCGTCAAAGATTTTTAACCCTAACCCAAAAGGTTTTAACTCCGCTTGAACTTTTTTTAACTGTTGGGCTAGTGCAGTGGTGCCGATAGCAATCGGGTCAGTATAACCGGTCACTTTTCTTCCCATAAAATTTGCCGAACCGGCATACCGCAATTCAACGACTAGATCCGGTATGGAATCTCTAAGCAGGGTAAACCCTGAAGGCAGTTGGGCCACTCCTAATTGTGAAATAAACCAACAGGCAATAGCCAGCTTACAATTGGAGTGCATAATCCAGAAGTTTTCCTCGAATACCTAAGGTATACAGTGCGCGTTGATCTCTAGTGGGGTACACTCGATTGCTTAAAAAAACGATAAAGCATTCTTCTGTAGGATCAACCCATACAAAGGTTCCTGTAAATCCACTGTGTCCGAAGCTAGAGGGGGAAGCCAATAAGGAGGGATAGGCATCTTCTTCCCCTGCGAGGCTCGGTTTGTCAAAACCCAATCCCCTTCGATTAGCACTATCAGGATATGCCCTTTCGGTAAACAATTTTACGGTTTCCGGTTTAAGAAATGGTGTTCCTTGATAGGATCCTTTCTTAAGAAGTAATTCTAAAAGTGGGGCGATGGAAGCCGCGTTTGCAAAGAGCCCTGCATTTCCACTGACTCCTCCCATTAGAGCTGCCGCTTCATCGTGAACCCACCCTTGTACTAACTGTTTTCTAAAAAGGGAATCACGTTCGGTAGGGACACTTTCATTTTTTGGGAAGTATTTAGTAGGTAAATAAGTAAGACGCTCTAGTTGTAAGGGGTCGTAAAAATGGAATTTTAGAAAGGATTCAAAATTCAAACCACTCAATTTTTTTGTCAGTTCTGGGATTAAAAAAAACCAAAGCCCTGAATAGACATACTCCCCCACGGCCTTTAGCTCTGTTTTGCGTATGCGGCGCATAATTTTGTGAGTGTACTTTTTGTGAAGAAAAAGCGAATCACTGATTTGGTACGGATATTTTTTAGAGAATTTTGGTTTGAGGGTTCTCGGTTTAAAATTTCCGTTTTTTTTACGAACCAAATTTTGATGGGCGATGTATGGAATCCATCCGGCACTGTGGCTTAAAACTTCCTTAAAATCGGTATTTTTTTTATTGCTCCTTTGTAAAATAGGGAGGTAATCCGAGACCTTCGCCTCTAGGTCAATATTGTAAAGTTCATAGAGCTTCATAAAGGCTAGGGTTCCCCCGAGTATTTTAGTGACTGAAGCCAGGTCGTAGAGGTGGGTGTTTTTCACTTTCACCAAGGAGTCGTAGGTGTGATATCCGTACGACTTATGGAGTTGGATGCTGTCATTTTTAAAAATTAGCAATTGGGCTCCTGGAAATGCCTTGTTTTGAATACCGTTTTCCACAATACTATCACTTAAAAAATGAAGCATTTTGTTTTTGTCTTGTGCCTTTAATTGAAGGCTTGAACAAAAAATAAATACGATAAGAGTAGCGGGTATTTTATACATACCGTAGTTTGGTTTTTTTTTATAAATTTAAAACAATTAAAGAAAGCGCCTCCATTACTTTACCAGCCATGAAAAATCTTCAAAAAACAAAAACACTTGTACTATTTTCCCTTACCCTTAGTTGGGTTGTATTTACATATTCGCTTTATGCACAAGAAGAAGAGACTGAAGAAGTACTTCCTTTTGACGCAGTGATTCAGTCGGAGATGGGGGGCAAGCGAATGAAATTCTATGGGAATACCCGTTTTAATTTTAATCAGGCGCATTTTTCGAATTGGATTTCGGGAGGAGAAAGTGCTTTAACCCTTTTGTATGGACTCGATTATAATTTTAACTTTTCGGATCGAAACGGCCTGGTGTGGGACTCCAACTTATTACTCTCCTTAGGAACGACCTATATCTCTGGGAGCAAATTCTTAAAAAAGGCGGATGACCGATTTGAGATCAATTCCTTGGTCGGAAAGCAAATCAACAGCTACTGGAATTATTCGGGCTTTTTGAATTTTAAAACTCAACTGTTGCCGGGCTTTAAGTTTTTTAATCAAGAGGGTTTAGAAAAAAGGGAAAGGGTTTCTCAATTTATTTCACCCGCCATACTTCAAGGCGGTTTAGGGTTTTATTATAAAAAAAATCAAGATTTTTGGGTCAATTTCTCGCCCCTTTCGGCGCGGATGATTCTGGTTTCAAAAAAGTTTACCAGGGAATTAGATCCTTCAAGCACCTACTTTGGGGTTGATTATAACAAAGGTTCAAAGTTCTTTTTTGGGGCACTGATTTCTGGATTTTTTAAAACTGAACTCATGGAAAATATCATTTGGGAAAACAAATTCAGCGTTTATGTAAACTACCTAGAAAAAACTCAAAATGTTGATTTTGATTGGAATTCTAATATGCGCTTTAAGGTCAATAGTAAAATATCAGGGAACTTTATTCTACATCTGGTTTACGATGATGATTTGGTAGGAAGACTGCAGCTACGACAGCTTTTGGGGCTCGGAATAAACCTGGATTTATAAACTACTCTTCGCCTCTGGCTTTTCTCAAAAACCAGTCGTAATTGTAAAAGGTAATAAATACATTATACACACTACCCTGTCCTCGGGGGTCCATTTCAATAACCACGGTTTTATCGGGATCTACGAACCGAATACAGGGTAAATTTTTCTTGACCAATATAGGATCTGACCAGTTTTCTTGGGCATAAACAGTTTTATGGTCTATCGACTCAAAGTAGCTTCTTGTTTTTTTTAGATACTCTGTTGCTTGAGCTAAGCTTAGATTTTTTTTACTCCAGATGTTTATACTCACCAAACTTCCTTCATGATCGACTAGAGATCTTTTGCGAAAGGCGTAAGAAGTTCCCTTTCCAAAACTGATGTTTTTAAGGGTCTTTGAATTTTCTTGAAGAATTTCTGTAGCCTTTTCGAGAGGCATTTCAAATTCAAAATTTTTATAGAGGACTTGTGCGGTAAGCAAGTTGAACCCCATCCCAAGGTAAAGTAGAATGCCAAAAAACTTCATGGTGTTTTATTGCGTTTAACGAATGTTTTTGTGCAACTGCAATGTAAGAAAAACCCTACATAAATTTTCAGTTTTTTTCGGTGGAACAGTTTGAAAATTAGTGTTACTTTGAAAAAAGATCAGTCTATATAGCGTGAAAAATACCGCATTAATAACAGGAGCCTCCTCTGGAATTGGATTTGAAATTGCCAAATGCCTTGCTGCAAGGGGGTATGATTTAGTGCTTACCGCCCGAAATGAAAACAAATTAAAAGCTGCTGCTGAGGTGTTGTCTGAGTCTGGAAAGGGGACTGTAGCGGTAGTTGTTGCCGATTTACACAACCCACATGCTCCTCAAGACCTCTATAACCATTGTGTCAAAAAGGGAATTAAAATCAATTTGCTGGTCAATAATGCCGGGTATGCCATTGCGGGTTCTTTTGATCAAACCCCGATGGAGGAGGAAGAAAAATTTATTCGTGTATTGGGAATTGCAGTAGTTGCTTTGAGCAAGTTGTTTTTAAAAGATATGCTGGAGGCAGGTGAGGGAAAAATTATGATGATTTCATCTGTTGCGGCTTTTGCGCCGCCCTCTACTATTCAATCACTTTACGGACCGATAAAGACCTTTGTCAACCGATTCAGCGAGGCTCTGAATCTCAATTACAATCATAGGGGAATCACTTCCACTGCAGTTTGTCCTGGGTATACCATTACCAATTTCCATACGGCCAGTGGGGTACAAGAAGAGATGGACCGTGTGCCTTCATTTATGAAAAAAGAGGCAAGTTTGGTAGCTAAAGAGGCCGTTGAAGCCACCTTGAAGGGCAAAAAAGTATGTGTTCCCTCAAGGACATTTAAACTGATTGTTTTTTTGTTAAAAGTAGTACCCCACTCCCTTTTTCAATTGTTTAGTCAGCGTCTAGCTCCCGGGCGTTACGACCGTAAATAGGCTATTTTACACCGGTGACAATAAGGGTTCCTGCCCAGTTTTCTTTTGCACCATAACGCCAATTTTCTATCGATTGAAATCCAGCAGCCTCAAAAAAAGTACACCACTCAGTTTCTTTAAACAGCTTCATGTCTGAGATGCCACAATCGTCAGACCAAGAATGAGAAACCGTATTTTCAAAATAGAAATCCAATCCTATGATCAGCCGTCCCCCCTCGTTTAGCCAATCGGTGTAGATTTGTTGAATCAGTTTTTTCGGATTTTCGAGGTAATAAAATACCTCCATAGAATGCACGAGATCAACTTTATTCTTCGGAGTCCATTGCATTACATCGGCGCAAGTGTAGGGAAGGGAGGGGTCTATTGATTTGGCTTTTTCAATCATTTTTTTAGAACCGTCAACTCCTTCTACAGCGGTACACAGTGGATTTTTTGCTATGCTACGAACCACCCATCCGTTTCCACAACCGACATCAATAAACGAAAAGGGAGTTCTCTTTTTTGTTGAGAAAGTGAGCATGTTTTCAACAGACGCTTTATGGTTTTTTTCCATGCCGTAGTCTTTGTCTAGATCTGCCCATTCGCTAAAAACGGCTATCGGACTGCGTTTCATAATATCCAATTAAAGTCCCTGCTAAAATAGAGAAATTCCCCACATGGTAAAGCTGCCCCACAAAAAGTAACGCAACACTTTTCCAAGCAGCATCCAAAAGGCAACTCGAGCTAAAGGAACACCAAACACCCCGAGCCCAACAGCGAACACATCGCCAATGATAGGAAGCCAGCAAAGGAAAGCCAAAGGACTTCCCCATCGTTCGATTTGATTTTTGAGTGCTTCTACCTTTGAAGGTTTTATACCAAAGTAGGTATTTAAAAAATTCCAATTTCCAAGACGACCAAGTGCGTAGCTACTCATTCCCCCTAACCAATTGCCTAGGGTTGCCACCAATAGGCATGCGATAAAATTGTAGTGGTTAGCCAACAATAGGCTGAGTACTATTTCAGAACTTAAGGGGATTACGGTGGCCGCAATAAAACTAGAAATAAAAAGTCCAAAATACCCCCACTCAACATAGTGTTCCATAAACCATAGTGCAACTAGCGACACTAAAAATAAGAAGAATTAATTCAGTGGGGAAAAAGAACCTTGGTCTTCAAAAGCAATCGAATTTGTATCTTTAGGAAAAACAAAATACAGATGAAAAATTCAATTTTAATTGCAGGAAGTATCTTGGTAAGCAGTTTAATTTTTGGGCTTTTGATTGCTAAGTATTGCTACCGATCGGTACGAATACGTTAGCACTAATGTAGTGTTTGACAAAAAAACGGGCACGACCTACTTTACAGATAAAAAAGAATATATCGATACCAAGGGAGACTTATATCGGTATGAATAGGGATGTTTGATTTAAGAGCACTGCTGTTTTCATCATTTTAATGTAGCTTATCTTGAGTTTTTCTTTTACTCAAATTATTCTATTAGCATTAGCTATGTAAAGTTTAGGTCGATTTCATGAACTACCGAAATAACCTTCTTGATTTGGGGTACTCTTAATTTTTTAATTCTCAAGCTAAAAGTCTATTGATGTGGCATTTGGAATGGTATGATAGATTTTTAAGTATCTTTATGGACATTAAAAAACCAATTCTCAATTCATTCAAGTGAATAGGATTAACCATAAATCAAAAAGAGAAAGAAAATAAAGTATATAGCAGTAAAGCGTTCTCTTTTTAAATGAAAATCATGAATAAAAAATTCCAATTAGGACTAACAGTATTTTACTTTTTAGTTTTATTAGGCTGTTCTGCAGAAGACGAAGTTATTAATACTTCCTCAACCCCATCTCAGTCTTCTCCTATCGATTTGGAAAATGGCACACTTCAAATAAGTGATTTTATTTGGAAAGGGTTAAACGAATATTATTATTGGCAAGGCAAAGTAGAGTTACTTTCTGATGAAGTGGCTGAATCCGAGGATAGCTATTCCAAATTTATAAGCTCAAACTCAAACCCTGAAGATTTTTTTTCAAAATTAAAACACCCTGATGATCGTTTTAGTTATATGTATGATAATTACAGGGAACTTGAAAACACCTTGGAAGGAATAAGCAATACCACTGGTGTTGAGTTTGGATTATTGTATGCATGTCAAAATTGCAATCAACTAATAGGCTATGTAAAATATATTTTAGAAGGATCTAATGCAGAAGAAAAAAACATCAAAAGAGGAGATCTTTTTATTGGGGTAAACGGAACAATTCTGAATACTTCAAATTACGAAACCCTCCTTTATGGAAATCAACCATCAATTACACTCAATATGGCTTCTGTAGAAAATGGAAGTATTGTTAGAAATTTTAAAGAGGTTGAGCTAGTCAAGGTGGAAAATTTCAAAATAAATCCAATACAAATTGCAAAGGTGTTGGACTGGCCTTCAGTAGATACAACTCCTAATAAAAAAATTGGTTATTTAATGTACAATCAGTTCGTAGCTGATAGTGGTAATGATTTAAATCAAGTTTTTCAGGAGTTTAAATCACAAGAAATTGTTGATTTAATTCTCGATCTTAGATACAATGGAGGTGGTTCAATTCAAAATTGCGTGGAACTTTCAAGTATGATCACAGGTCAGTTTAAGAATCAAATTTTTGCTAAAGAAAATTGGAACACCAAAATTGAACCTCTCATAATAAATCAATATGGAAAAGAAAAAATCATCAATCGATTTGTATCCTTCCTCTCTGATGGTCAAGTGATAAATTCATTAGAATTAAATCGTGTTTTTGTGATCACTACCTCCGAAACAGCATCTGCAAGTGAATTGTTGATTAATGGATTAGCTCCTTACATTGAAGTGATTCATGTAGGTGAACAAACGGTAGGGAAAAATGTTGGTTCCATCACAGTTTACGATTATATTGACACAGAACAAACTATAAACCCTAACCATAATTATGCCATGCAGCCTATAGTTTTTAAGATTGAAAACAGTGAAGGCTTTGTAGATTATTCTTCAGGACTTGAACCTAATTATTTAATTAAGGAAAGCCTCGAAAACATGGGCATACTTGGCAACGAAGAAGAACCCATGCTTAAAATAGTTTTAGGTATTATCAATGGTACGCAAAAATTAGACATCTTTGATAAAAGCCTTGATTCACCAAAAATGATACATTTTGACAATCCAATGCTTTTTAAAAAACAGAAAATGTATACTAATAAAGAGTTTTTTTTAAAAAAGTAGATTTCTCTGGTAAAAATTTAATCAATTTAGAATATTAAAACTGATATTATTTAATGTCACCACAATTACAGAGAACTTTTCCAAGATTCTTAGCTTCTTGTTCTCTCATTTTATACATTTTACCTCTGTAGGCATTACATTTTTGAATTAAATTTTCGCAATTCTCTAAAACATAACATTTGACTTCAGTGTTTGTGCAGGTGTAAACTACTCTTTGGAACTCTGAGGTCATTTTAAACGAGGTTAGAACAAACAAAACAGCTAATATTATAGTATTTCTTAAAATGGACATATTTAAAATTATTTAAATTATTATGATTTTTACAAACTAGTGTAAATTTTAATTTTTTATAATGCATTTAAAATCAATTAATTAAAAATCTTTAATTAATTAAAAATTTTAATACGTTACCTGGTAAATACGGTAATTCTTATCCAATTTAGAACTTTTCGCATAGTTACAATTCAAATATAACAAATCCATTGTAAATCAAAAAGTTATACGTAAATTTGAGAATCAATAGCCATATTAACAATTCAATGAAATTTTGGATTCCAAATCTGTTTTTTAATTCAATACTATTTTTTTTACTAGTAACACCTTTTTATAGTCTTCAGTCGCAAAATTATGAGAAAGGTCAATTTAATTATGGTTTTTCAGGCTCCCAGACAAATTTTGTAATTAATTATGATCGATCAAAATCTGAGATAAGATCGGAACGTATAAAAATTGCAATTGAGATAAATAAAAGTAGATCGTTATCAGTAGATGGAAAAGTCGAATTTTATTTTGGTCAGAATCCTAATAATCTTTCAAAATCTGAAATAGGTTCAGTAAGTAGTGGAGATGACTTTAATCTTAAAACATTTTACTTTAAAAAAGATGGATTAATCCCAAACACCAAATATTATTTTAGATGGTCTTTTGTTTCAAATACAATAAACTCTGGTCAGGGAATTGTTGAGATTCAAACTCCCAGAAGCTTTTCTGTATTACCAGATCAATTATTTGATATCCCAGAAACGGGAGTGAAAGTTGGAGATACCCTTGGAAGGATTAAATATGATGATACTGATAACAAGTGGAAAAAAATTCAAACATTTTATAAAACAACTGTCGGATTAAAAACAGACGGAACACTTCAGGTATGGGGAAATAATGCATATGCATTGATTCCAGATTTTGGTTATAGAAATCAAACTGTTGTGTATGAACCTATAACTGCCTCTTCTGTTAGCTTAACTTTTAATTTAGATTCGGATGGTGACGGTTATTTAGATAATGATGAAGATTTATTAATTAATGAACAACCCCAGTCTAATAAAAATGATCCAAATAGTAGACCCGTAGATTCTGATAATAATAAATTCTTTGATCCAAACACTAACAATTCATGGTATTTTAATTGGGTAGATGGATCGTATACACCTACTGGGCAAATAACCACTACTCTAAGGCCAATTATGTACTCAGATATTTTAGAAGTTCAATTGGGGATGGATCCTAATAATATGGATTTGCCAAATAGTGATTTATACGATAGAATTAGAAAATTTAGAGATACACCGAGGACATTTGCTGACATATACATTGATTTTGCATTGGCAAAAACTTCAATTTACGCTATTAATGAAAAAGGTGAATTATGGCATTGGGGTAATGCTTCAGGAGGGAATGATTTATGGCAATCAACAAGAGATTTAAATGGAGATTTACCTGGGGGTGAAATTGCAGATTCAATGATAGAAAAAAATCTTCAATGGCAATATTTTATTAATCCATGGAATATTGGTTCTCAAGTTGATGAATTAAAAAAAGTAAAAGTAATTAGCTCTTCTGATAATTTTTTAACACCAAAATATCCAAATATTTTTGGTAAAGAAAATTGGTATGATGCTATAGTGGCAGCGATAAATGAAGATGGTGATTTATTTGCTTGGGGTCAAATTAATGGTGTTGTCATAAATACTCCCCTTAGATTAGGTAGTGATAGAAAGTGGAAGGATGTAAAAATTTCAGATGGAATTTTGGCATTGTCAGAGGATGGCACTATTCACCAACTTGCAATTGAATTATATGAGAAAGTCCCATCCTCTAGTATAGATACAGATAATGATGGTATTCCGGATAGTCAAGATGCATTCAAATTTAATTCACGATATCAATTCGATAGCGATAATGATGGTCTTCCCAATAAAGAAGAAATTTTAATTGGAACTGATTATGTTAATCCAAATACAGATTGGGATACTGACAAGGATGGTGTTTCTGACTCCGAGGATGCATTTCCTTTAGATTCAAGATACGATACTGATGAAGATGAAGATGGTGTACCGTATAAGCTAGATTTTAAAATCAATCAAAATGGTCAAAAAATCTATACTGATGATAATTGGGATAGAGATGGAGATAATATACCGGATGGTCAAGATGCAGAGCCAGATGTTTATGGACAAGATGATTGGGACTATGATGGTGATGGTATTTCAAATGTCGAAGAGTGGAATAGACATTTAGATGCTTGGAATGAAGATACTGATGGAGATGGTTTTAAGGATAATGAAGACGAATTCCCCAATTCTTATTTTTATCATATTGATTCTGATAAAGATGGTCTTCCTGATGCTTTGGAAATAGAAAATGAGACAAAATATTTAGATCCAAATACTGATTGGGATTCAGATGGAGATGGAGTAAAAGATGGTATTGATATTTCTAAATTTGATTACTTCAGAAGAAAGGCAGATGATTTATGGAAAAATTGCAATAGTCAGAATTGGAGAGAATGTAATGGATATGAATATTTTTGGAAATTTTGGGATTTAAAACATGATTGTAATGGAGATGGAAGAGTTTCTAGGGAAGAATGGGAAAAGACAGATCTATCTTGTAATTCAATCATATTAAGAGATGATTTTCCTTCTGATAACAACAGATCATTAGATTCTGATAGAGATGGTGAAGATGATAGTGTAGATGAAGATGATGATAATGATGGATACAAAGATATTTTTGAAGAATTCGAAGTAGTAGATGAAAACGGGAACCTTCTTAAGGTTGGTACAAATCCAAAATCCTGGTGGGATAGTCCTGAAAGAACAGGAAAAGATGCTGATTACGATAGAGTACCAGATCTAGTCGAGATTTACGGTTTGACTATCTCTAATACAATTATTTATCCAGCAGGGACAGATCCTAATGATGTAAATAGTGATGGTGATTGGGCATGGGATGGATGGGATGATTGGCCTTTAGATCCAAATATTCAAAATGATAAGGATCATGATAAATTAGAAGATTGGGTTGAAAGTCGCTTAGGAACCTTGCCCTATTTAGCAGATACAGATGGAGATGGTGTCAATGATGGTGAAGATGATTTTCCAACGAAAAATTGGAATACTGAACCAGGTAAATTTTCTGGAACAAAAGATACTGACAAGGATGGACTATCAGATGAATACGAAATGGCCAATAGTAATATTTATGATTACACTAAAGCAGATACTGATGGAGATGGTTTTTGGGATTGTGAATGTGATGAAAGTAAATTTGTCTATTATACTGATTATTATGGTAATTCTTATTGGACTGACAACTGGAGATGGTGTAATCAAGAAAAAGAAAATGAAAATCTAACTTCTTCAAATATAACTTCAGACACCCTAGATCCTGAATTAAAAAATAAATTTATTAATGCTGGCTATAAAAGCGTTAGAGAAGTATTAGATTTAAATGACCAAAAGATTATTGAAATTGCAGGGTTTGTAGATCAAAATAACAATAATGACTCTTGTAATAACTATAATAGTTCATGGGATCAAGCATGGAGATTTAGGAGAAAATTAGAGATTTACTTATGGGGTTCATGGTCATTCGATATAAATAAAAATGAATGGGTTAACTCAAAAAGAATTAAAGAAGATAAGTTTCCAGGTAATCCAAACGAATCATTAGATTTTGATAACGATGGTATAGGGGATAATTCCGATCCAGATATAGATAATGATGGATATTATAATGATGCTGATGACCTAGATTTTGATCCAACTGAATATCTCAATACTGATGCTCCTACTATTCTTAACGGGGGATTAAAAGATTATAATTGTAATGGAATTTATGGGGAGGATGCAGATGGCGATGGTTGGTATGAAGAAGTAGATCTTTGGAATTTTGATTACATAGGAAATAATAAAGACATGGATGATGATGGAGATAAATTTTTAGATGTAGATGAAATAGCCTCTGGAACAGATCCCTTAGATCCAACCTCTTTTCCTGGCTCAGGTTTTGGTGATTCAGATTATGATGGACTTTCAAATAATTATGAAATAGCAAACGGATCGGATCCAAATGATTGGGATTCTGATAATGATGGAATTAGTGATGGATGGAGATATCCCCATATTCCAAATCGCGAACAAAACCCGATAAATTGGAAAATAATCTGGCAATTTCCATCATACACCTCTACTACAACTACAGATATTGGAGATGAGTTCTGGTTCAGATTTGAGCCTGACGGAGGTATGAACTGGATAACTAAGTCTCTAACCACTACTTATACAATGTCAGTCCCTGAGGTCCTAAATTATTTTAAGAATGAATTTTTGAATACCCACATAGATCCAACTATGGGTATGATAAATTTTAAAGACGGAAATAATCAAATAAGATCTGAATATTTTTCAGTAACAATTTCAGGTACTGCCCTAATTCTAGAGGGAAGAAATTTTGATATTAATGACATTACAATTAACGCTGATAAAAATTTCTTTTACCGGGCCTCTGTAATTGTTAAATCTGAAAACAATAAGATTAGTGCAATAGATAACGGGACAGATACATGGAGATTTCATAACTGGAAGGAAGACATTTATGACACAAGAAGAGGTTCAAGAGATGGAAAAATTGAAAAATGTTGTGCTAATTGGTATGGATTTTATAAAGGATATCTTGAACATGATTTAACTATATCAAGCTATTTAATGGATCAATTCCCAGATGATCCAGATGAATTTTGGGATACAGATAGAGATGGAATTGGAGATAATTCCGATCCTGATTTAGATGGTGATGGAATTGATAATTCTGTAGATAGCTCACCTTATGATCCATTAGGATCACTAGATACAGATGGTGATGGAAATCCCGATTACAAGGATTTTGATGATGATAACGATGGTTTTTTTGATATAGATGAGATTTTCAATAACACCAATACAAAGGACTCAAATGATCGACCAGTAGCTGACTCCGATAATGACGGTTTTTCTGATGCTTTTGAAATTTCTAGAGGTACTAGTCCAACTCTAATGGATACTGATGGAGATGGAGTTAATGATGGATGGAAATTTAGACCTCCAGATAGGTCTACTTGGAAAGAATTTATACAAATTCCTTCTGGTAATTTAATTGCAGAGAATGGATCAGTATTTAAATTGAGATTGGAGAATTTAGATTGGGGTGGTGATTGGTTTGCAGAAAAAATAATTACAATTACAAACTCAACTACAACTGGATCTCAAATATT
>Ga0181597_10002411_pt1 | contig 20242 bp, 22 predicted proteins | sample 041ome_5_FD_148647 | JGI IMG/M metagenome (GOLD analysis project Ga0181597, IMG submission 148647) | Coastal salt marsh microbial communities from the Groves Creek Marsh, Skidaway Island, Georgia - 041403US metaG (spades assembly) | ecosystem: Environmental > Aquatic > Marine > Intertidal zone...
ATTTTTCATCAACAACAGCCATATCATCTTGACCCATTTTGCAAGTACCAACAGGATGAAAAATAGTTTGTGCATAATTAGATGCTTCTTTGACTAATTCTTCATCATCATTGATACTTATTCCTGGCCTATACTCTTCAGGCTTATATTTTTTGAAAGTTTCAGACTCTAATACAATTTTTCTTGTCAATTTTAATCCTTTTGCTGCAATCCTTCTATCTTCATCAGTCGAAAGATAATTCATCTTTATCTTTGCATAAGTTCTTGAGTCTTGGTCTACTATACTAACGTGACCTCTACTTGAAGGTCTTACATTTGATACAGTTGGTGTGAATGCATGAAAATCATGATTTTTAGTAGCTGCCAAAGTATCCATACTCATTGGTTGAACATGCCATTGTAAATCAGGAAGTTCTAGTGATGGATCACTCTTCGCAAACATACAAAGTTGACTTGCGCCCATAGTCATAGGACCGCTTCTATTGAAAATATACTCTAATCCAATCATTAAATTACCAAACAAACTATTAACTTTCTTATTAAGAGATTTTATTCCATGAATTTTGTAAATTGGCCTGAACATCAAATGGTCTTGTAAGTTTTCCCCAACTCCTTTTAATTCATGCACCATATTAATACCTAAGTTTTTTAATTTATCTGAATTTCCAACACCAGATACTTGTAATATTTGAGGAGAACCTATTGCCCCAGAAGATAGAATAATTTCTTTATTCGCTTTAACTTTTTTTAATTTATTATCTTGCCAGTACTCAACTTCTTTTGCTATTTTATTTTCAAAATTAATTTTTTTAACATGAGCTTTAGTGATTATTTCTAAATTTTTTCTATGTTTAATTGGGTTTAGATATCCAACCGAAGTGCTACATCTAAATCCATCCTTTTCTGTGACTTGAAAATATCCGCAACCATGATTGTCACCAGTATTAAAATCTTTTGTTTTAGGTATTCCAAATTCTTCTGCTGCATTTTGAAATTCATTTAATAATGGTAGTTGAATTCTTTGATCGGACACAGATAAGGGGCCGCCAACTCCATGAAATTCACTTTTACCTCTTTCCTGATTTTCAGCTTTTATAAAATAAGGTAAAACATCATCCCAACTCCAACCAGTATTACCTAGCTGTCTCCAAACATCGTAATCTCTATGCTGTCCTCTTACATATAAAAGACCGTTAATTGATGAACTTCCACCCAGTGTTTTTCCCCTAGGGTATCTTATTGATATGTTGTTCATGCTTTCATCGGGCTCAGTTTTATAACACCAATCAACATTAGGGTTGTGCATAGTTTTAAAGTAGCCAACAGGAATATGAATCCATGGATAATTATCTTTTCCACCAGCCTCAACTAATAAAACTTTATTACTTGGATTTTCAGACAATCTGTTAGCCAGGACACATCCGGCAGAGCCCGCTCCAAGAATAATATAATCAAATATATCCATTTGAATGTTTTATAAAATAAAAAAAATTAATAATCTAATTATAAGATTATGGTTTGTATTACTAGTTGATACTTCGATGCAATTAATCAAGTAACTTTAAAAAATCATCAAATTGTTTACTATCCATATTAGTAACTTGATTTTTTTCAGGGAACTTTCCACTAATTGAATCTTTTTTAAATGCTTTTAATGCCTTTAATCTTTCATTTTCAATTTGATCTTTTAATTTTAATATATTTCCATAGGCTTTTGCATGCCTTGGTGGTTTAGCGGTTTCACCACAAATATCTTCCATAAACAAATATATTACGTCTGCTTTTTGCCCTGAACCCATGGATATAGTAATCATATTTGTTCTCTTAGAAATTTCTTCCATTACATTTTCTGGAATTACTTCGCCCTCTACAGCAAATGCTCCAGCATTTTCAAGATCTTTGAATTTTTGAAAGAGCTCATGTGCTTCTTTAGGAGTTTTACCAATTGCTCTTAAACCACCAAACCATGATGACTTTCTTGGGACTAAACCAAGATGACCCATAACTGGAATATCTTCTTTGGCCAACATTTCAATTATTTCTGCATTCCTTGGTGTAAAAACAGCATCGGCGCCATTTTCTAAAGCTTTAAATGCACCTTTTAAAATTTCTTCTTTGGTTACAAATTCTTCCCAAAATAACGAAGCACTTAAAAACAATTTTTCTGCACCTTTTCTAACTAACTTAATATTTTTTGCATTGGATATAATCATATCAATACCAGCCTCTGTAGCTGCTAAAGCTTCATTGATAGTATTTACTCTAACCTGTGTAAATTTTTTTTTTCCTTTTGAATTCTTAAGATCGGCAATAGTTAAGTTTCTTTGTGCTAATTTGGCAGACCATGTATAAATATTTTTCATTTTATGTTTATAAATTAAATTCAAACATAAATCTAATTTTTCTAATTTCTAGTATGATTTTAATACTAATTAATATTAATCAAATTTAATCTCAGATATCTAATTCGAATTTAAAATTTGTTGACATCTTATTTGATAATAAATATAAAAAAAATCATGCTTAGCACAGAACAAATATCCACTTATAAAAAAAATGGTTTGGTCAAAAGCTCTACTTGCCTTTCAGATGATAAAGTAAAAAATTTAAATAATGCGCTTGATAAGTATTTAGATGATCATAAAAATGAAAATAATGAATTTGTATCTGGACTTTACGAGAAAGATAACAAGTTTTTAGAATTTGCCACTTATCCAGAAATCATTAATGAGGTGAAACAATTAATTGGAGATGACATCATTCTCTGGGGATCTTCACTATTTTGCAAAAAAGAAAAAAATGGTAAAGAAACTCCATGGCACCAAGATGGAGAATATTGGCCAATTAAACCTTTAGAGTCTGTTACTGTGTGGCTTTCAATAGATGAAGTTACAGAAGAGAATGGTCCATTACAATATATTCCTGGCTCTCATTTAGATAGAAAGTTAGCTGAGCATAACACATTGGACTCAACTGATGTTACTTTGAACCAAACACTTAAAAATATAGATGAAATCAGAGATCAAGCGAAATCTGTTATTCTGAAACCTGGAATGTTTTCTATGCATGACGTTTATTTGTTTCATGGGTCTAGAGCAAATAATTCTGGAAAAAGAAGAGCCGGACTAACTTACAGATATATGCCAGCAACCTCATTTTTTGATCATGAAGGTGCTAAAAATATAGAGGATAAAGTTGGCTATTCGCTTCAAAGACAACTACATTTAGTAAGTGGAAAAGATAAAGCTTCAAATAAAATCTATCAAGATCATACCAAATAAAATTTGCTACAATTCGAGACAATAATTATAGGTGCAGGAATTTCTGGTTTATATCAGCTTCACAAATGTAGAGATGAATTAAATTTAAAAACAAAAGTTATCGAAGAAGGATCTGATATTGGAGGGACTTGGTATTGGAATAGATATCCAGGTGCACGATGTGACTCTGAGAGTCATACTTATGGTTATACTTTTTCAAAAAAAATTTATAAAAACTGGACTTGGAAAGAAAAATATCCAAAACAAAATACAATTCTTAAATACTTAAAATATGTTGAAAAAAAACTAGATTTAAAAAAAGATATTTTATTTAATAACAAGATTATTTCTGCAAGATATCTGGAAAGAAAAAATTTATGGAAAATAAAAACAAATAAAAATAAAGTATTTTTAACAAAATATCTTATTTGTGCAGTTGGATCTCTTTCATCAGCCAATATACCTAAAATAAAAGGATTAAATGTATACAAAGGAAAATATTATCATACAGGAAGATGGCCTAAAAAAAAAGTTAATCTAAAGGATCAAGTTATTGCACAAATAGGAACTGGATCGAGCGGAATACAGGTGGCACCTGAAATTGCAAAAATTGTAAAAAAATTAGTTATTTTTCAAAGAACCCCAAATTACAGTATTCCCGCAAGAAATAAAAAATTAACTAAAGAAATAAGTAATAATTATCTAAAAAATTATGAAAAAATAAAAAAACTAATAAAAAAAACACCTGGTGGACATACATTCAGTTTTCCTAAAAGATCAGTTTTTGATTATAGCAAAATTGAAAGAGACAAAATTTTTGAAAAAGCTTGGATTAAAGGCAGTTTGGCTTTTAGAGCATGTTTTGGTGACATAACTAAAAATCTCAAAGCAAACGAAAAAGCATCTAACTTTATTAAAGAAAAAATATTAAAGATTGTTAAAGATAAAAAAAAAGCAAAAATTCTAACAAACTTTGATCATCCCTTTACGTCAAAGCGACCAACATTAAATACAAATTATTATGAAACTTTTAATAGAAAAAATATTGAATTAGTCGATTTGAAAACTAATCCAATTATTAAGATTACAAAAAAAGGAATAAAAACTAAAAATGATGAGTTTAATTTTGATAAGATAATCTTTGCAACAGGTTATGATGCTCTAACGGGTCCACTTTTGTCTTTAAATTTAGTTGGAAAAAAGAAAATCAAATTACAAAATTTTTGGAATAAATCACCCAAGACATATCTTGGTCTAATGATTCCAAATTTTCCTAATTTATTTGTAATCCAAGGCCCTGGAAGTCCTTCAGTGCTTACTAATGTACCTGTGCAAATAGAGCAACACGTAGAATGGATTACAAATTGTATAAATTTCTTAAATAAAAAAAATAAAAAATCTATTGAAGCAACTTTAGGTTCAGCGAAAAAATGGAGTAATGAAATTAAAAAACTTGCAGATGCGTCACTTTTTATGAAAGCAAAAATCTCATGGTATAAGGGCGATAATATACCCGGTAAGCCAAAAGTTTTTATTCCTTACCCTGGTGGATTGCCTAGATACAGAAATATATGTAATAAAGTTGAAAAAAATCAATATAAAGAATTTTTAATAAAGTAATTATGAAAAAATATTTCCTAATAATAAGCTTATTTATTTGTTTCAATCTAACAGCTGCTGAAATTGAGATAATTTCTGACAAACCAGGAGATGGAAAAAAAATAATTCATCATTCATGGGTCCAAATTGAGTACACAGGTTCGTTTGAAAGTGGCGAGGTTTTTGATACTAACATTGGCAAAGATAGACCATTAGTTGTTCAAATGGGAATGAAAGAAGTAATTCCTGGTTTCGAACAAGGAATAATCGGAACCACAAAAGGAACTAAAAGAATAATTAAGATACCAGCTGAATTAGCTTATGGTGAAAAGGGCGGTGGTGATGTTATTCCACCAAATACAGATTTGATATTTGAATTTGAAATTATAGATGTTTTAGATCCACATTATAAAATGATTGACTCAGAGGAGTTAATTGAAAAAATTAATAATAATTCTGTTGCATTAGATATTAGATTAGAAAGTCAATGGGAAAATGGAGTGATAAAAGGGACCTTTCAAGAAACAGCTTTTAATAAAGATGGAAAATTTAACGTATATTTAATGGATAAAGTAAGAGCTCTTGCTGCTGAGGAGTCTCAAAATATTGATATTGTTTTTATTAGTCATGATGGTGAAACAGCAGCAATACTTGGCAATGCTTTTGCAGAAGACCTAGGTTTTAAAAATGTTTCTGTCTTTAAAGGAGGAATAGTACAATGGATAAAAGAAGGCAGGAAACTAGTTTCTCATAAAAAAAATAACTAATTTAAATTTATTGTTTTCTCTGAAGATTTTTTAACCTAATTTCATCGTGAAACAAATCTATAACTCTTTCTTGTAAAAAAGAGGACTCTGATACCGCTACATCATTGTTTATAACTTTGGTTATTTTCTTTTTATTAAAAGTTCCCCATTTGATTAATGATTTAACTATTGGAATAGTGGATTTTCCAAATTCAGTTAAAGAATATTCGGTATTAAGAGTTTCTACTTTTGAAATCTTTTTAATTAAAAGTTTATCTCTTTCCATATCTTTTAATTGCTTAGATAGCATTTGAGATGTTATTCCGTTTAAGGATCTTTTCAATTCTCCAAAACGCATATGTTTAGATTGCAGACTATCTAAGATCATTATTTTCCATTTACCACCAATTAATTTTAAAGCATTAGCTACAGGAGAATATTTCATAATGGTATTTTTTATATACTAGTCTATAGAATTGACCAAATAGTTTATTAATTGAGATTAATTGTTTGGATAAAATTGAAAAATAATATTATATCTCAACAAATTAATTTTTACTGAAACTTAAAAAAAATATACATGAAATTAGACAATAAAGTTGCCATAGTTACTGGTGGAGGGAAAGGTATTGGTGCAGAAATCTGCTTAAGATTAGCAAAAGAGGGAGCTAAGATTGTTATCGCTGAAATGGATATTGAAAGTGGAAAGAATATACAAAAAAAAATTATAGAAAATGGGGGAGATGCAATTGTAGTTAACACTAATGTAGCAGATGAGATTAGTGTAAATAATATGGCTCAAGAAACTGTCAAAAAATTTAGTAAAATAGATATTTTAATTAATAACGCAGGTATTAGACATATTAATAATATATTAGATCATACAAAAAAGCAGTGGGATGAAATGCTTTCTGTAAATCTAACGGGACCATATCTTTGTTGTAAGGCTGTCATTCCTCACATGATTAAAAATGGCAAAGGTAAAATTGTTAATTTTGGTTCCATTGCAAGTTTTATGGGTAGACCTGATAGAGTTGCATATGTTGCTGCTAAGACAGGTGTTTTAGGTTTAACTAGAGCTTTAGCCGTAGATTTAACTGGAAAAAATATAAACGTTAATACTATTTGTCCAGGTTTGATTTCAACTCCTTTCAATCAAAAATTTGCTGAAGATCCTGTACATGGTGAGGCATGGGGTAAAGAAACTATTGTTGGACGGTGGGGAGTGCCTTCTGATATATCTGGTGCAGCTGTATTTTTATCAAGTGATGACGCAGATTTTATTAATGGATCAGAGATAAAAATTGATGGTGGCTGGTTAGCTGCCAAAACTAGAAAAGGTGAGTTGGAAAATTAAATGAGTGATGATGTTAAAAAAAACTTAGATTTAGCTCTAGGAAATGCAAAAAGATTATCAAATAAAATTTTAATTGATGGAAAATTAATTTCTGCAAAATCTTCAAATAAAATTAAAGTAGTTAACCCAAGTACAGGAGAACAAATTGGTGAAGCTCCTCAATGTGATGCGCAAGATGTTAATACTGCTGTGGCTTCAGCAGAAACTGCTTTTCATAAATGGAAAAAAATTCCTGCACGAGAACGTGGAAAAATGATGACTGCTGCAGCAAGAAAACTTGAAGAAAGAAGAGATGAGGTAGAAACTTTATTAGCTTTAGATACAGGTAATGCTCTTAGAACTCAGGCAAAACCTGAAACTGCAGCTTCAATTGAATTGACTCATATGTTTGCTGGTCTTGCTGGGGAAATAAAAGGAGAAAATTACCCACCTAATATTCCTAATACAATACATTATACTACTAAAGACCCTATCGGTGTTGTTTGTGCAATAATTCCTTGGAATGCCCCATTATTTTTAACTGTTGCAAAAATTGCACCTGCTATTGTTGCTGGAAATACTGTTGTTTTAAAAACTGCTGAACAAGCTCCATTTTGTGCATTACTAGTTTGTGAAATTCTTCAACAAGAACTACCTCCAGGAGTTTTAAATGTAATATCAGGTTATGGTGAAGAGTGTGGTGAACCTTTAATTGCCCATGAAAAAGTTAGAAAAGTAACATTTACAGGATCTTTTTCAGTTGGAAAAATTATAGCCACTAAAGCTGCGCCCAAATTATGTCCTATTACTTTAGAATTAGGCGGGAAAAACCCAAATATTATTATGAGTGACGCCGATCTAGAAATTGCAATTCCAGGAGTAATAGATGGAATGAGATATACGAGACAAGGTCAAGCGTGCACTGCGGGATCTAGAGTTTATATTCATGAAAAAATTTATGACAAAGTTTTAGAGGGAGTTGTTGAAAAATTAAGCAAACTTAAAATGGGAAATGCTCTTGATGAAATATCAGATATTGGAGCAATTATTTCAGAAGAACAGCTTAAAAGAACTTTGTATTATATGGATATTGCAAAAAAAAATTCTTCAACAAAAATTTTACATGGAGGAAATCAATCAAAAGGCGGAGAGTACAAGGATGGCTTTTATTATGAGCCAACATTACTTTCTGGATTACCTGTAAGCTCTCCAGTTTGTCAAGAGGAAGTTTTTGGTCCTGTTGCTTGTGCCATACCTTTTAAAAGTTTTGATGAAGTTATGAAAAGTGCAAATGACACACAATTTGGTTTATCAGCAGTTTTATGGACTAAAGATTTATCAAGAGCTTTACAATTTGTTGATGAAATAGAAGCAGGCTTTGTTCAAGTTAATCAATGTGTTGCTCCTAGGGCGAATGTTTCTTATGGGGGAATAAAAATGAGTGGACTTGGTAAAGAGTATGCTTTTGATAGTATGATGAATCATTTTACACAAAGTAAAACAGTATTAATTAATAGAGGGAAATCGAATATTGATGTCTAATCATATTGCTTTTATTGGGGTAGGTAATATGGGAAATCCCATGGCCCAACAATTAGTTAAGGCTGGCCAAAATGTAAAAGTTTTTGATGTTTCTCCAGATATGATTGAAATAGCAAAACAGTCGGGTTTAAATGTAATTAGTTCTATGGAAGAATTACTTCAAGGCGCAACCACAGTGATTTCTATGTTGCCAGAGGGAAAACATGTTCGTTCCCTTTATCTAGGAGAGAATGGAATATTAAAAAAAATATCAAAAAGCTCTTTGATTATTGATTGTTCAACAATTGATATAGAAACATCATTAGCTCTGGGTAATGAAGCAAAAAAAATTGGAATAAAAATGATTGACGCTCCAGTAACTGGTGGAGTTATGGGAGCAAGAATTGGAAAACTAAATTTTTTGGTAGGCGGAAGCGATGAGGCTGTAGCCTTAGCAAAACCTTTATTAGATATAATGGGACAAAAAATTTTACATGCTGGAGCGCAGGGTAGTGGGGTTGGTGTAAAAATTTGTAACAATATGTCTCTAGGAATTTCAATGATAGCATCTGCAGAAGCTCTGATGTTGGCAAAAAGATTAAAAATGGATGTAAAAAAAGTTCACTCTATTATTAAAGAGGCATCAGGAAATAATTGGGCCATGACAAATTATACACCTTTGCCAAATTTAACAGAAGGTGTTCCTTCAAATAATAAATATCGACCAGGTTTTACAGCAGCTATGATGAAAAAAGATTTAAATTTAGCAAGAGATGCTGCGAAATCTGTAAATGCATCCACACCACTTGGTAAAGCCGCTTTAGATATTTTTTCTAAGTTTTGTGAAGATGGTGATAGTGAAACAGATTATTCTGGTATTTCAAAGATGATTGGTGGTGATGCTTGGGATTATCCGTTTGATCCAAAAGGTAAAGATTAAAACAAATCTAGACAAGAGTGGTATTAAAACAATACTATTGGTAGTAAATACATCTCTAATTGTTAAAAAATAAAAAAAAAGTAATAAAAAGTTTTACATTTGAGTGAATATAAGGTTAATTTCAACTCTTATTAAGACTTAATAAATTAACGAGAGGGAAATATAATGAAAAAAATCACTTCAATGATTTTAGCTTTAGTATTTGCAGTAACTCTAATTGGATCTGCTTCTGCTAAAACATTAAAAATCCAACTTACTTTTCCAAAAACTTCTTACGATGGACAAATCGTTAAGATGTGGACTGACAGAGTAACAAAATTAACTCGAGGTGAGTTAAAATTTGAACTTTTATCAAAAGGTGAAGTTGTTGGTTTAAAAGAAACTTTAGAAGCTGTTGACAAAGGTCTTGTTGATGGTGGTGCTGCTTGGACTCACTATTGGTCTAACTATCACCCAGCTGCAATGTTATTTGGTTCGCCAGTTGCAGGTGGTGGTATTGGTTTAAGTACTAAATCTTGGTTAGCATGGTATTTCGATAATGGTGGTATGGAACTTTACGACCAATTATGGGATGAAATGGGGATGAACGTTAAAGGTTTTGTAATGGCATCTTCTGGTCCAGAAGCTTTAGGTTGGTTCAAAGAGCCGATTAACAGCATGGCTGACTTTAGAAAATATAGATTCAGAACTCCTCCGGGAATTCCTGGTCAAACTTATAAAGATATTGGTGTAGCTTCTGTTTCAATGGGTGGTGGAGATATTTTACCAGCTCTTGAAAAAGGAACTATCGATGCTGCTGAGTGGTGTTGTCCAAAGCCTGACTCTGTATTTGGTTTTCAAAAAGTATTGAAAAACTATTACCTACAAGGTTTACACCAAAACGTTGTAAATGGTGACATTTACATTAACGGTGATGTTTATAAATCTCTAACTGACCATCAAAAATATGCTATGGAAGTTGCATCTGAAGCGATGATCACTAGAAACATTACAAACAGAGCTGTTGAAAACGGTAAAGCGCTTATTGATTTAACTGAAAATCATGGTGTTATACTTCATGATACTCCTGCTGATTATTTCACAGAGTACATGAATGCTGCACAAGCTACTATTAAGAAAAATGCTGCAGAAAATGCATTTTTCAAAAAAGTATATGACCACATGACTGCTCACGCAAAAATTGTAGTACCTTTTATTGCACAAATGGAAACATCTGATGCATCAATCGGAACTGCTTTTGCTAAACAACAGTAAATTTTAAATTTGAAAGTGGGGGTAGATTTATCCCCACTTTCTATTAATATCTAATTTAATCATAAAATTAAAAATCTTCTTATGGTCAAAAAAAAGTCAGCACCTAAAGTAAAAGAAACTTTAGACGTAACAGATGAGCTGATAGCTGAAAGAAGAACAAGTTTAAAAATGCCAAAGGATATGATTCCTTGGATGGCAAAAACAATAGAATTTATAGATGCAAAAATGTTGCTTACTGGCAAAATAATTTGCTGGATTTGTGTACCCCTAATTTTTTCAATGGTTTATGAGGTTATAGGAAGACATTTTTTTAATAGACCAACTTTATGGGTTTATGATGTAACTAGAATGTCAGCGGGGGCATTTTTTATGCTTGGAGCAGCTTACACTTTATCTAAAGGAATACATATTAGAGCTGATTTTTTATACAGAAATTGGAAAATTAGAAATCAAGCTAAAGTAGATTTATTTTTATATCTGTTATTTTTCTTTCCAGGTTTTCTTGTGTTTTTTTGGGTTAGCTTTGATTATGCTTACACATCTATCTGTGGAAGATCTGATTTAATGGAGTGTTTGGGTGGAAAAGTTAGAATTCAAAGAGCAATGGATACAACTTGGATGCCTATAATGTGGCCTTTAAAAAGCTGCATGCCTATAGGTGCATTTTTGCTATTAGTTCAAGGTTTTTCAGAAGTTTTAAAAAGTTATTACGCATTTGTGAAAGGTAGATGGCCATAATGGATTTTTTCAGTCCTGAATTAATTGGAGCTATAATGATTGGTTGCATGTTATTTGCAATTTTTATCGGTTTTCCAATTTCATTCACATTAATATTTTTAGGCCTTGTTTTTGGTTATTGGGGTTTTGGTAAATTAGTTTTTTACCTAATGACACTTCAATTCAACATGATCATGACCGAAAGTACTCTGGTGGCTGTCCCACTCTTTATATTCATGGGAATATTAATGGAGTCTGCTGGTTTAATGGAAAGATTATTTAATTCAGTCCAGTTAATGCTTTCAAAGACAAGAGGCGCACTATTTTATGCCGTAATGTTTGTATCAACAATCTTTGCAGCAGCAACTGGTATTGTTGGTGCCTCAGTTACAATTTTAGGAATTATGGCTGGTAAAACAATGATTAGAACAGGTTATGATACAAGACTATCAGCAGGCTTAATTTGTGCTGGTGGTACTTTAGGAATACTTATTCCTCCAAGCATCATGTTAGTTGTAATGGGCCCCGTACTTGAAATTCCTGTTACTGATTTGTTTGCAGCAGCAATTATTCCAGGAATAATGTTAGCATCTTTATATGCTGGCTACACAACACTAAGATGTTATTTAAACCCTAAACTTGGACCTGTTTTACCTGCAAGCGAAAGACCAAAAAATATGGGCAAAGTTTGGTATGAATTTTTCATGGGATTGGTGCCACCTGCAGCGTTAGTATTTTTTGCACTTGGAAGTATTTTATTTGGTTTAGCAACACCTACTGAAGGTGCTGGTATGGGTGCATTTGGATCAATTCTATTAGCAGTTGCTTATAAGAAATTTACTTACAAAGGTTTAAAAGAAGCAATGATCAAGACGTTAGAAATTACTGCTTTAATAATGTTTTTAGTTGCAGCATCAAATTTCTTTGGAGCAGTATTTTCAAAATTAGGCACACCATCTTTGCTTACTGATTATTTACTAGGATTAGAGATTAATAAATATTGGATTTTAGCAATTATGATGGCTGTAATATTTTTATTAGGATGGCCTTTAGAATGGGTCCCAATAGTTTTAATTGTTCTTCCAATTCTTTTACCTTTAGTTCAAGAACTAGGTTTCAATCTAACCTGGTTTGCAATATTGGTTGCTGTCAATCTCCAAACTGCATGGCTGTCACCACCTGTTGCTTTATCAGCTTATTTTTTAAAAGGGGTTGTGCCACAATGGGATTTAAAAGATATATATCTTGGAATGATGCAATTCATGGTTATCCAGGTATTGGGCTTAGTACTAATTATTATATTTCCAAAAATTGCACTATGGCTACCTAGTGTAATGTATCCTTCTCCTTAACTAGTTTTTGTATTTTTAATGTATGGAATGATTGTCCCTATTAGGATGATTGCAAGTGCAATAAAAATCTTTAAAGTAATTGCTGCATCAATTACAATCCAAGCTGATGTTGCGCCAATTGGTCCTGTTAGAGGATACATTAGGCTAATTCTTCCAATTGGAACTCTTCTTAAAGCATAATTATAAAATAAATAAGCAGCAAAAGTAATAAAAGATAATGTTAGGGCTGCCATCACCGAAGGTGTAAATTCAAGATGGTAAGTGTAATCAAAGCTAGAGTTAGGCCAAATAATAAACAGTATTAAAAAAGATAAAACAAAACCTGTAAAATATTGAAAAGTATTGACTGATAATTGATTGACCTTTGTTTGCATGAAACGTCTTCCAATAACTTCATTAGTAGAAGCACATAAAATTCCTAAAAAAATTATTAAATCACCCAAATAATTTCCAACTCCTGATTTAGATTGGCTAGTAAGTAAGAGATAAGTTCCTATAACAGTAATAAATGCACCAATTATTACTTTTATTTCAATTTGTTCTTTCAAAAATATTCTAGCAACAAATGGCTGCATAAGAGGTAAAGTACTTATTATAGCAACTCCATTTACAGGACTTGTTAATAAAAGCCCAACATGAAATGATAAAGTTACTAAAAAAGGGTTTAATAGACCCATTAAAAAAGGTTTTAATCCAACTTGTTTAATTGAGATATCTACTCTCATTATAAGACAAAAAATTACCATTAATAAAAAAGCAATAAAAAATCTTACTGCTAATAAATCTATAATATAGAATTCTTTAAGTGCTAAAGTTACAAATGGAGGTCCAGCACCAAATCCGATTACGGCTAGTAGCATTGCAAAATAACCACTATTATTTTTTAAAAAATTAATCATTTGGAATTTTTATAAATTATTAAAAAAAAGATACTGTATCATAATTAATTAGTTTATTATTCAATAATGAATCAGCCAAAAGTTAAATATTCACTTTCTAATTGGGATCTAGTTACAGTTAACCCAAACTATAAAACTTGGAATTGGAAAGATTTGTTTTGTTTTTGGGGTGTAAATATCCAGAGTGTTATTGCATTTTCATTAATTGCATCACTATACATCGTTTACGATTTAAATACACTCGTGGTATTTTTTGGAACTATTTTGGGATCTTTTTTAGTTTATTTTTTTTCTAATTTAATAGGTAAACCATCTCAAAAATTTGGTTTACCCTTTGCTGTATTATTGCGTTCATCTCTAGGTTTTAAAGGAGCAAAATATTTGGGTTTAATAAGAGCTTTGGTTGGAATTTTTATGTTTGGAGTTCAAACATATTTTTTATCAAAAGCTTTTGGTTATTTGATTAGAATTTTAATTTTTTATGTTGATAGTTCTTTATTAAGTAAAGATATATTTTTATTTTTTTTATTTGGTATTGATATTATTGATTGGATTTCATTTATCATTGTAATTATTTTTCAAATTTTAATATTTAGTGTGGGGATAAATTTTAATAAAAGATTAATTAATTATTCTGCTATTACGGTTTACACTGGAATGATAATATTTTTTTTCGCAGTATTATTAAGCGATGTAAAACTTACCTCACAAGCGTTTGCTGATTTATTAGATTATAAAAATATCATGGATCGTGAAAACATTTTTGCTCTCTTGTCAGTAGCAGGAGCAATTTTTGCATATTTTTCAATTATAATTGTAAGTTTTGGCGATTTTTCTCGATACGTTAAAAATGAAGATGAATTAAAAAAAGGTAATTTTAGTTTAATTGTAAATCTAATTATTTTTTCTTTTTTTTCTGTATTTATAGTTATTGGTTCAGATGTATTTTTAAATTTAAGATTTCTTGATTTAAATTCAATTTTAACCGATCCAACTGATATAGTTGGAAAATTTGATAATACACTTATTACAGTGCTGGCTATTTTTTTTATTATTATTTCTACGGCATCAACTAACTTGGTAGCCAATCTAATTCCTTCCCAATATTCATTAATTAATTTTTTACCAAATTCACTAAATTTAAAGAGTGCTAGCTATACAATATTAATTCTTAGTTTCTTTATTGGTATTTTTTGGCCGACAGTATTAAGTCAAATTGGCATTTTATCATTTGTTGATACTTTTAGCTCTTTTTTTGGCCCATTGTTTGGCATCATAGTAGCTGATTATTATTTAATCAGATCACAATCTATCAGCAACAAAGATATTTACTTAACTGAGTTAGGAAGTATCTACTATTTTTCTAATGGATGGCATATAAGAGGTTTTTACTCTTTATTAATTGGTTTTATTTTCTCTGCTTCTACAATTTGGAATCCTAATTTAATGTTTTTAAAATCTTTTGGTTGGATTATAGGTGCTTTTATTTCATCATTAACATATTATCTGTTAGCAAAAAAATGATATGAAAGCATTAGTTTACACAGGAACACAAGAATTAGTTTATAGAGATGAAGTTAATCCATCCGAAGTAAGTGGTGAAAGTATTTTAAAAGTTCATGCCTCAGGTATTTGTGGATCTGATATGCATGCATACCACGGTCATGACGAAAGAAGAGTACCACCATTAATTTTAGGTCATGAAGTAAGTGGTGAAGTTCAAAATGGAAAATTTAAAGGCAAAGATGTTGTTTTAAACCCATTAATTACTTGTGGAAAATGTGAATATTGCATGAGTGGAAGAGAACATTTGTGCCCTAATAGAATAATATTGGGAATGAATAGACCAATAGAGAGACAAGGAGTTTTTGCTGAATATGTTTCAACTCCTGATCAAAATATTTATGAAATTCCAAATGGATTAGATAAAAATGAAGCACCAGTTGCTGAACCAACAGCAGTTTCTTTGCATGCAGTTTTAATTGGCGAACAGTCTTTAAAAAAACCATTATCTGAATGTAAGACATTAATTCAAGGGGGTGGAGCAATAGGTTTATTGTGTGGTTTAATATTGTCAAAAATTAAAGGCAATAAAAATATAATATTATCTGATCCAAATAAGTTAAGACTTACTGAATGCTCAAAATATCTTGATGCAAATTTTGTATCTCCGAATGACAAAGAGATTAAAAGTAATAATTTTGATATTGTTTTTGATACAGTCGGCTTAGAAATTTCCAGACAACAAGCCATTGATGTTGTTAAACCAGGAGGGTCTATAATCCATATAGGCTTAACTCAACCTGCTGGACCTTTTAATTTTAGAAAAATGACACTTCAAGAAGTAACTGTAATCGGAACTTATTGTTATACCAATAAAGATTTTGAAGAGACTTTAAAAATACTTGCTAATAAGGACATTGGACCTTTAGATTGGATTGAGTTTAGAGAGTTAAAAAATGGTGACAATGCTTTTAAGCAAATTCATGATGGTACCTGCGTTGCACCTAAAATTATTTTATTACCTTAATTATTGATTAGAAAATAAAGTTTTATATTATTAATTTATGAAAACATTGCTAAAGATTTTAAGTTTGTTTCTTTTATTAACATCTGTAACCAGTGCAAATGAGGTTAAAGTTTTTGAATTTACTGAGATAGAGCTATCAGAATTAGAGGTCAGAAAGGTTAGGGGTGCAGATAATAAAACAAAATACTCAGTTGGCTCCAATGATAATGGTAATTTTTTAAAAGCAGTTGCGGACAATGCAGCCTCTGGTCTAGGAAAAGAAATTAAAATTGATTTAAACGAGACACCTTTTATTAATATCACATGGAAAGTAGAAAAAGATTTACCAAATATTATAGAAAACAGTAAAAAAGGTCATGATTTTGCTGCGCGTGTTTTTGTGATTAAAAAAACAGGAGCAACTCCACTATCAAATAGAGCTATTAATTATGTATTTTCTAGTAATAGTTCAGTTGGATTTAATTGGCCAAGCCCATATACAAAAAAATCAATTGATAATGTTTTAGCAACAACCAAAGATAATTTAAATAAATGGGTTACGGTAAAAGCTAATGTCAAAGAAGATTTTAAAAGATTTCATAACTTAGATGTAGAACAATTAGATGGGTTAGCAATTATGTCTGATACTGATAATTCAAAAATGAAAGCTGTCAGTTATTTTCAAAACATCTATTTTTCTGCAAATTAATTAAGTTTTAAATATCTTTTTAGGCCAATACTTAAGAAAGATAAGAGGATAGCAACAACGACATCTGCAATAGGTGCTGCATTGGGAAAACCAAAGTTCCATAAAACAACTCCAATTAACCAAATGATATAAACTTTCATCAATTAATTATATCTTAGTTTATATAAAAATATTATTTTTTTTGATAGGATGTTTTTATGCATGAAAATTTTTATCACAATGTAAAAGTTTATTATGAAGACACTGACGCTGGAGGAGTTGTCTATTATGCTAATTACCTTAAATATTTAGAAAGAGCTAGAACGGAAGCTTTATCAACAATAGGACTAAGTAATCTTCAAATAAAAGATAAATTTGGTGCATTGATTATAGTTAAATCATGCAATATCGAATATAAAAAATCTGCAAAGTTAGAAGATGAACTAAAAATTAGATCTTTTGTAAAATCAGTTAGCAAAACTTCTTTTTTTATGAATCAAATTATAACAAATGGTGAAACCACAATAGCGGAAGCCCAAGTTCATTTGGTTTTTGTAAATGACAAGGGTAAACCAATCAAAGTCCCAGAAGTAATTTTTGATAATTTTAAACCTTATTTTTGTGACAGTATTAAATTGTAGACATTTTTTTTACTTTTTTAAATAAATCTACCATCATTCTTTGAGATATTAATTTTGTATTTACATTTCGAGGACTTGGGTGGTAGCTAGGAACTAAGATGACATTATCTGGGAGAATATAAGATGCACCATGTTTAAAATGAAATTTTTTGCTTAGATTATATTTTTTTTTATAATATTTTAGACAATTATCAAAAGCAACTTTCCCTAAAGTGATTATAATTTTTAACTTTTTTAAATTAGAAATTTCAAGATCAAAATATTCAGAACAGTTATTAAGCTCTTTATTAAGCGGTTTATCACCTGGGGGTACACATTTTAGAATGTTAGTGATATAGGTAGAATTAAGTTTAAGACCATCTTTTAAATTTTCTGATGTTGATTGATTGGCAATTTTTGCTTTATGAAGACAATTGAACAGAAATTCCCCAGATTTATCACCTGTAAATGCTCTACCTGTTCTAGTACCTCCATGAGCAGCTGGAGCTAACCCTAGTATTAAAAGTTTGGCTCTAGTGTCTCCAAAACCAGTTACTGGTTTTCCCCAATAAACTTCATTAATATTTTGCTTTCTTTTTTCAATGGTAATTTTTTTTATAAATTTTACCAATCTTGGACATTTTTTACATTTAACAATTGTGTTATTAAGATTTTTAAATTTAATACTCATTAATGAAGTTTATAAAATTTTTATTAATAATATTTATAACTATTAATTCACCAATTAAAGCAGATTCAAAGCAGAATTTAATTAATGAACTTAAACAAGGTGGAAAATTAATTTTTATTAGACATGCTTATGCTCCTGGTGGAGGTGATCCTGATAATTTTGAAATAAATGACTGTAAAACACAACGAAATTTAAGCGATACAGGTAGAGAACAAGCTAATAAAATTGGTTATTTTTTTAGGAGCAACAATATTCCGATTAATAAAGTTTATTCTAGTGAGTGGTGTAGGTGTAAAGAAACAGCATTAATTGCTTTTGATAAGTTTGAAACAAAAATTTTTTTGAATTCATTTTTTAGTGCAAAATTTGCACAGAATAAAAACCCTCAGATGAAAAAATTAAAAAGATTTATTAGAAATTGGGACGGTAAAAAAAACTTAGTGTTTGTTACACATTATGTGGTTATTTCTGAGAGCTTAAATTATGCACCCTCATCTGGCGAAATTGTTGTTTCAGATAAAAATCTTAAAGTTATTGATACAATTGAAATAGAATATTAAGATAAATTATTATGTCTTCAAAAAAAGCGATGAAACAAGCTCAAAAACAATCCTATGCAAAACATAGAAGCAATATAACTAATAATAGATTTAATTTAAAAAAAAAAACTTTACCAAAAATAAATAAAAAGAAAGATTAAATTTACCTACTATCTTTTTTTTCAGTTAGAAATAAACCTATTAATAATAATGCTGTCCAGCCAATTCCTAATAAAGCCTTAGGGCTAGTTTTTGCACTCCACATATCCAAAACTAGTGCACCAAAAATTAAACCAATTATATAAATTACAATTACGATTGTTGATTTATCCATTTTTTAAACTCTTTTTGAAAAGTGATATTCCATTATTAATTTTATGCTCATAAGACTCATTAAAACTTTCTAATTGCCACCCACTAAGTCTTTTTTTTATATCTTCTAAATTATTTTTTTTCCACTCTTCAGTTGTATTTTCAAGTTTCCAAGTTTTCTTCTCTTCATTGTTCCGCCCGCATCCATAGCAATATCCTGTTGAAGGATCAGTCTTACAAATACTTATACACGGTGAAATAATCATTTTTTAAAAAATTAGTATAAATTATAGCTGATAAATAGTTAATTTTTTACTAATTGTCATTGGACAAATAGTTTCAATAATATATAAAACCTCGTAATTTGTGGGGCGATGGCGGAATTGGTAGACGCGTTGGTCTTAGGAACCAATATTTTCGGATGTGAAGGTTCGAGTCCTTTTCGCCCTACCATTAAAATATTATGAAAGTTACAATAGAAAACATCAAAGGCTTAAATAAAGATCTTAAAGTTTTAATCGATAAAGAGACTATGAGCTCTTATATGGATGAAAAATATGAAGAGATTAAAGGAACAGTTAATCTTAAAGGGTTTAGACCAGGGAAAGTTCCTAAAGAAGTTTTAAAAAGACAATTTGGTAAAGCTGTGTTTGGTGAGGTTTTAGATAAAGTTTTAAAAGAAACTTCTACAAAAGCATTAGAAGAAAACAAAATTAAACCTGCAGGTCAACCAAAATTGGATTTGAAAACTTATGGTGAAGATAAAGAATTAGAATATGTTTTGTCAGTAACAGAACTTCCAAAAGTAGATGTTAAATCAATTGAAAGTATTAAATTTGATCAATATTCAGTAAAAATAGATAATAGTGAGACAGATAAAAGAATTAAAGAAATAGCAAAAAATCAGCCTAGTTTTAAAGAAGCAGGCCCAGATGCAAAAGCAAAAGAGGGTGATCTAGTTACATTAGATTATCAAGCCACAGTAGATGGTAAAGAATTCAAAGGTAGTGAAGGTAAAAACACCCAATTAACACTTGGAAAAGATTTATTTTTAAAAGGATTTGATAAACAATTAATCGGTGTCAAAAAAAATGATGAAAAAATCGTAGATGCAGTTTTACCTGAAAACTTTCCTGAAAAAGAGTTAGTTAATAAAGCTGCTAAATTTAAATGTAAAATTTTAAATGTAAAAAATCCTGAAGAGGTAAAAATTGATGATAATTTTGCAAAAAATTTAGGTGCTAAAGACTTAAATGATC
>Ga0181597_10002415_pt1 | contig 20230 bp, 17 predicted proteins | sample 041ome_5_FD_148647 | JGI IMG/M metagenome (GOLD analysis project Ga0181597, IMG submission 148647) | Coastal salt marsh microbial communities from the Groves Creek Marsh, Skidaway Island, Georgia - 041403US metaG (spades assembly) | ecosystem: Environmental > Aquatic > Marine > Intertidal zone...
TCAACAGAAAATAAAATCAGGCCAGCCAGGCCAGCAGGACTGACAAGGTTACGACCCCGCCCGCTGTGGACAGCACCACCGAACTCCCGGCCCGGGCGACATAAACGCCATAAGACTGGGCCACGAGGAACACCATCAGACCGCCCGGCAGTGCCGCCGTCACCGTGATCACTGCCAGCTCCAGTGGTGTCAGATCGAACAGCCAGTTGGCCGCCACAAACACCGCCAGCGGATGCACCACCAGCTTGATGACAGCCATGGTCAGGGCGTGCTGAACGTTTCCGGCCACCTTGTACTGGGCCAGTGAGGCCCCCAGCGCGAACAACGCGGCGGGGATCGTCGCATCGCCGAGCATGTCGATCATCGTCGAGATGAAGCCCGGCAGGCCCCACCCGGACAACGCCCAGGCCAGTCCCGCGGCGATCGAAAGGATCACCGGATTGGTCACGATCGAATGCACCGCAAGCCGTGCCGCGCTGGACCAGCCGACCGCGCCGCTCTTGGCCATGTCGTGGAGCACAAAGAAGATCGTGGCGAACAACAGGGAATGGAGCGTGATGACCACCATCAGCGGCACCAGCCCGGCTTCCCCCCAGGTCGCAAAGACCAGCGGCACACCGAGCAAGGTGGTGTTCGAGAACATCGACCCCATGGCAAAGGACGCCCGCTCGCCGCCCGACAGCCCAAAGGCAAACCGCCCGATCAGCAGCGCCCCGACCAGCACAACAAAAGACGGCGCGTAATAGGCATAGACAATATCGAGGTTCAGCGCCTCAAACGGCCGCGACCGGACGATGGTCCGGAACAGCAACGCGGGCACGGCGACATAAAGTACAAAATTGCTGAGACCGACCACGGCCGCCTCGGGAAACAGCCGCGATTTCCCGCCAATGACACCAAGCCCAATCAACCCAAAGACGGGCAAGACGATGGAGAGAACGGGGATCATGATGGAGTTCTTTCAAACAACGTCATGCCCGGACTTGATCCGGGCATCCATCTCGAAGCGGCGCTCGCAATCGACCACGTGGATGGCCGGATCAAGTCCGGCCATGACAACTTTGATGTGATGTCGAAGCTCCCCTAGCTGCCCAGCTTTTCCTGGAGCAGCTGGTTGACCATCTGCGGGTTCGCCTTGCCTTGCGTCGCTTTCATGGCCTGTCCGGTGAACCAGCCCGCGACCTTGGTGTTGCCTTGTCGGTACTGGTCGGCCTGTTCGGGGTTGTCGGCGATGATCTGGTCGATGACGGCGGAGATTTCGCCGCTGTCGCTGATCTGCTTGAGGCCTTTTTCTTCGACGATCGCATCGGCGTCCTTACCGTTGTCGAACATCTCGTCGAAAACATCCTTGGCGATCTTGCCCGAGATGGTGCCGTCGGCAATCAGGTCAATCAGGCCACCGAGTTGTGCGGCACTAACCGGGCTGTCGGCGATCTCCAGATCGTCGGCGTTCAGGCGGCGAAAGAAGTCACCGGTGATCCAGTTGGCTGCGATCTTGGGGTCGCGCTTCGCACCATCGGCATCCACAACGGCTTCATAAAACTCTGCGGTCTCCCGCTCCGCGACCAGAACACCCGCATCATATTCGCTCAGGCCGAATTCGGCGACGAAGCGCGCGGCTTTCTTGTCGGGCAGTTCGGGCAGGCTGGCGGCGATCTCATCCACATAAGCCTGTTCGATCACCACCGGCAGCAGGTCCGGGTCCGGGAAGTAGCGGTAGTCGTGGGCCTCTTCCTTGGAGCGCATGGACCGGGTCTCGCCACGATCCGGATCAAAAAGACGCGTCTCCTGATCGATCTCGCCACCCTCTTCGAGGATTTCAACCTGACGGCGCGCTTCGTAGTCGACGGCCTGCCGCACAAAGCGGATCGAGTTCACATTCTTGATCTCGCAGCGCGTGCCAAGATCTTCGCCCGGGCGACGCACGGAGACGTTCACGTCGGCGCGCATGGAGCCTTCCTGCATGTTGCCATCGCAGGAACCCAGATAACGCAGGATCGAGCGCAGCTTGGCCAGATAGGCTGCCGCCTCCACGCCCGAGCGCAAATCCGGTTTGGAGACGATCTCCATCAGCGCCACGCCGGAGCGGTTCAGGTCGATACAGGTCTGGTCGGGAATACGATCATGGACGGACTTGCCCGCATCCTGCTCCAGATGGATGCGCACGACCCCGACTTCGAAGCTTTCACCGTCTTCCAGATCGACCGTGATCCGGCCCTCACTCACGATGGGGTCGGAGAACTGGCTGATCTGATAGCCCTGGGGCAGGTCAGGATAGAAATAGTTCTTCCGGTCAAACACCGAACGCAGATTGATCTGGGCTTCAAGACCCAGCCCCGTACGCACGGCCTGCCGGATCGCGGCCTCGTTGAGAACCGGCAGCATGCCGGGCATGGCGGCGTCGACAAGACTGACATGGGTGTTGGGCTCGCCGCCAAAATCTGTGGGCGCGCCGGAGAACAGTTTGGATTCCGAGGTCACCTGGGCATGAACTTCCATGCCGATGACAATCTCCCAGGACCCGGTCTCACCTTCGATCAGGTCGGCACTGTTGTGGCCGATGCGCGAGGTAAAATGCGCAACCAGATGGTCGGGGATGGCGTCAGCCGTGGTGTCTGTCGTGTCGGTCATGTGTTTTTCCTACCGCTTCAATGCTGCACGGACAAGTTGATCTGCTTCCCAATCAACTGTCATGGCCGGACTTGATCCGGCCATCCACGTGGTTGTGACACGCCTGACGTTTGTGGGGTCGCTCGACGTGGATGCCCGGATCAAGTCCGGGCATGACGAACAAGGGTGTTTCGTCCCGAGGCTCAAAACCCTGCCTCCACCATCTCGCCAGCACCCAGCGCCGCACGGGTATAACCCAAACCTGCCGCCGCATCGAAACCCCTGCAGGTGTAGACTACGACCGAGAAGAATTTCGGCACAGTCCAGAAATAGGCGGAAATTCCGCTGTCGACCAACGGCAGGAACGCGTCATAACCGGCGTTCTCTTTGCGCCCGGTCCCACTTTCAATCATCGCATCCGGCGAAAACACGATCGGATCACCATAAGGCGTCATATCCAACGCGGCAGCCAAACCCAGCAAATATTCACGCACGGCGTTTTCATCCAACTCGACCGAGAACCGTCCCTCAATCAGATGTCGTTGCCGGAAGACCTCAGGCGCAAGGTCGCGCACCAGGGCCGTCATGGCTGGACGTCGAAACCAGCCGCGCCCTCCAGCACATGGGCGGCGCGGAGCAGGGTTTCTTCGCCAAAGGCCGGGGCGATCAGATGCAGTCCGAGCGGCAACCCATCCGCCGAGAGACCTGCGGGGACAGAGATCGCGGGCAGTCCAGCCATCGAAGCCGGTACGGTGAAAATATCATTGAGGTACATCGCAATCGGATCGTCCTGCTTCTCGCCCAGCGCGAAGGCCGCGCTTGGCGTGGTCGGGGTCAGGATGACGTCACAACTGTCCCAGGCGGCCTTGAAGTCGTCGGCAATCCGCGTGCGCACCCGTTGGGCCTTCAGGTAGTAGGCGTCGTAGTAACCGGCGGACAAAACGTAGGTGCCGATCATCACCCGGCGTTGCACCTCGTGACCGAAGCCTTCGGCGCGGGTCCGCTCATAGGTGTCGGTCAGGTCTTCGCCCTCGACCCGCAGGCCGTAACGCATACCGTCATAACGCGCGAGGTTCGATGAAGCTTCTGCCGGGGCCACGATGTAATAGGCGGGAAGCGCGTATTTCGTGTGGGGCAGTGAGATATCGACGATCTCGGCACCCGCATCGCGCAGCCACGCCACGCCCTGCTGCCAGAGCGCTTCAATTTCGGGCGGGGTGCCATCCATCCGGTACTCGGCAGGCACACCGACGCGCAAACCGCGAATGTCACCGGTCAGTGCGGCCGCATAATCGGGAACCGGCAAATCGACACTTGTGGAATCCTTGGGATCGAAGCCCGCCATGCCGCCGAGCATGATCGCGGAATCTTCCACACTGCGGGCAATCGGACCGGCCTGATCGAGCGAGCTGGCAAAGGCGATGACTCCCCAACGCGAGCAACGCCCGTAAGTTGGCTTGAGGCCAACAATACCGCAGAAGGCACCCGGCTGGCGGATCGAACCACCCGTGTCTGTGCCTGTGGCACCTGCCGCAATACGCGCCGCAACAGCGGCTGCAGAGCCGCCCGACGAGCCGCCAGGAACAAGGTCCTTGCCCGCATTGTCCCCACTGCTGGCCTTCCAGGGATTGAGGGTCGGCCCGTAATGGCTGGTGATGTTGGCAGAGCCCATGGCGAACTCGTCCATGTTCACCTTGCCGAGCATGACCGCACCTGCATCCCAGAGATTTTGGGTGACAGTGGATTCATATGTCGGGCGGAACCCTTCGAGAATATGGCTGCCGGCGGTGGACAGCGCGCCCTCCGTGCAGAACAGATCTTTGATCGCCAACGGGATACCGTCGAGCGGTCCTTCAGCTTTCCCGCCCGCACGCCGTGCGTCCGACGCATCGGCCATAGCCTGCGCGCGCTCGGGTGTCTCCTCGATATAGGCGTTCAGGCCCCGTGCAGTTTCCATCGCAGACAGATACGCATCGGTCAGTTCCCGCGCGGTGAAGTCGCCCTTCTCCAGCGCCGCGCCGGCTTCAGCAATTGTGAGGTCCGTCAGCGCGGCCATTATTCGATCACCCTGGGCACCACGAAGAAGCCATCGGCCTCTGCCGGTGCGTTGGCCAGAACCTTGTCCTGCACATGGCCGTCAGTCACCACATCGACGCGCAGGCGTTGAACCATCTCGACAACACTGGTCATCGGCTCAGCACCCTCGGTGTCGACCTCATCAAGCTGTTCAACCCAGCCCAGAATATTGTTCAGTTCATCGGCCAGCGGTGCCAAAGCGTCCTCCTCAACATGGAGGCGGGCAAGCTTGGCAATACGCCTTACGGTATCGGTATCGAGCGCCATATAAGATCAGGAAGTTGAGGTTTTGAATTCGGCGCGGAAGCTATCACCGCGACGAAGAGGCGGCAACTACTCCGCAGCCATCAATGACGGCACTTCATCGTGATCGGCCGAAATTCCTGAATCTGAAACTTCAGGCAGACGGATAATGATTTTCGTCCCCATATCCTTCAGGCTTTCAATGACCAGTTCACCGCCGAGTTGGGTGACGATCTTGTCCGCGATCGTCAGGCCGAGACCCGCACCATCGGCTTCACGGGAAAAGCCATTCCAGTCCTGCTGAAACGGCAGCCGTGCCCGGTCTATTTGTTCGCGGGTCATGCCCACACCTGTGTCCTTGATCGCCAGACAGACCCAGCCGCCTGGCTCGGTGCCGAAGACCAGATCAACCGTTCCGCCGGCCGGTGTGAACCGCGCGGCATTGCTCAGAAGGTTTTCAACCACTTCGCGAAGTTTCCTCGGGTCCCCATGCACCAATGGAAGCGGCCTGGAGTCATGGACATCAAGCGTGACGAGACTGCGATCAAAGGACGACTGAACGTTCCCGACAGCGTCATGTGCGACATCAACCAGCTGGACCGGAATACCGTCAAGATCCAGTTCCCCGAGTTCGATCGCGGTCATATCGAGAATGGAAACAATCTGGCGCAACATATGGTGGCCACTTTCGTGGATCGTGCGCGCATAATTTCCCGTTTCGGATTCCTCGTTGTCACGTTCGTTTTGCTCAATCAATTCGGAAAACCCGATAATCGCGTTCAAAGGTGTGCGCAATTCGTGGCTCATAAGTGAGAGGAACTCAGACTTGGCTTTGTTCGCCGCGTCCGTCTCAGCAAGTTTCGAGGCCAACATCAGCGAACGCTGGTTTGTACGCATCCTCGACATCTGAATGGAAAAAACGATGAACACCATCATCACATAGAGAATGGCGAGCGGGACACCAATACTATACTCAGTGCGCCGGGTAGCCGCATCAATCGTTGCGAGCAGCCCGGAAACATCGGACTGGATTTCCAAAATGGCGTCTGAGGCAACAAGGTCTTCCGAATGCACCGTAAACGGGATCATTGTTGACAGAATATCCCCCGCGGGTTTCGCGTGAACAACTTTATCACCATCATGGTGCCCATCACCGACCCGAATAAGTTCGCTGACCGTTTTCCCGTCTCTCGCATGGGCAAAGCATTCACAAGCGGAGACGTTCTCCCCCAAATTGTCCGCATCCAGCGAGAACAACGTCACACCGTTGTTGTCGTAAAGCTTGAGGTTGACAACACTGGTGCCCGCTATTGCATCGCGAACGATTGCCTCAAGGCCCGACCTACTGATTGCAATCGGCAGCAGTTCGGGCGCATCTCCGATATCAAATGCAAGCAAATAAGAGACCGGTTCCTGATAAGTGTTCGAAAGGGTACGCGCCATATTCTCATTCTGGGTCTCTGTAACCTGAATAAGTGTTTGCGTGGCACTTTCCTGTTCCGTGCCAACCACATGCATGGCAATCAGGACAAAAACCGGCAGTGCAAAGACAGCAAAAGCGATGGGGATGGTACAGCTGCGGCAAATCGGCAATCTCGCCAAAACGCCCAACAGGCTCTGCGCAACGTTATTGCCGAACATTCCCTCTAAACCCCAATCAAGGCCCGACCGCCCCGAAACTGACCGACACGTGTCTCGATCGATTTGCACCTGCGATCGTCTGCATCACCAACGGCCCATTTAGCTTGGGACCGCTCATATTTATACATACAACAATATGGTCTATTTATTAACAAGCCCTAAATTACCTTATGCTTGTGCGACTTATTGTGTAGGGGTTGAGGGCATCCAGGCGGCTGGACGGCATGCATTGCAGGCACGTAAAACGAACTATGCCCATTATCGAAACCATTGAAATGAGAGCCGCGCTTGCGCCCCGCGCGCGATTGCTGGGCTTTGACCTTGGCACCAAGACCATCGGGCTGGCGGTTTCGGATTCCGGGTTCATGGTGGCCTCCCCACTGGAGACCCTGCGCCGCACCAAATTCACACCTGATGCCGAAAAACTACGCGAGATCATCTCGGAAAAAGGCGTCGGCGGACTGGTCATGGGCCTGCCACGAAATATGGACGGCTCAGAAGGCCCCCGCGCCCAGTCAACCCGTGCCTTTGCCGACAACATGGCCGGAAAGGTCGATCTGCCAATCACTTTCTGGGACGAACGCCTGTCGACGGCGGAAGCCGAGCGCGTGCTGATCGATCAGGCCGACATGAACCGCAAGCGCCGCGGGGAGGTCATCGACAAGATGGCCGCCTCCATCATCCTGCAAAACTTCATGGATTTCATGCGGAACAGCTGATGCAAAAAAACCAACAGGAAACCATGATTTATCCCGCCCGCTGGCGGGTGCTGGTCAATATTGTGCTCTATGGCGCGTTCATCTTCACCGGATTGCTTCTGGTGGCCGAGACCGAACCAATGCCGCGCATACTCGGTGCGGTCGTGGTGGTCTATTTCGGTATTCTCGAACTCTATGCCCTGTGGCGTCTGGCGGTCCGGGCACCATCGCTGATCGTTAGTGCCGAAGGTCTGTATGACAATTCTTCGATCACCGGGGTTGGCGGCATCCACTGGCATGAGATCACGGCGATTGCACAAAAGAAAAACTACATGGTGCGCCATATCGCCATTGAGCTGCGGGACCGGGACACCGTCATCGACCGCGTGCCCGTGCCGCGGCGCTGGCTGATTCAAATGATGTCTTTCATCGCGCAGGGTTCGGTGAATATCACGCCGGGGTTTCTTGAGCGCGACCTGACCGAAGTCGAAGCGCTGTTGCAGCAGTCTCACGCGGAATTCGGACCGAAACTGTAGGACCGGATCTCGACCTCACCGCCTTCTTTGCCATGGCCGGACTTGATCCGGGCATGGCCGTTTTGGCGAGAAAGCATGTGCAGACTGCTGCTAGCTCCAAACCTTCCAGGGTGCATTCCCGGAATCCCAGAGCGCTTCGAGCTGGTTTTTCTCGCGCAAGGTGTCCATCGGTTGCCAGAACCCGTCATGCCGATAGGCCGCCAGTTCTCCAGCTTTTGCCATCGATGTCAGCGGCGCCTGTTCCCAGATGCAGTCATCACCGTCGATCAGATCAAGAACGTTGTTCTCACAAATGAAAAAACCGCCATTGATTGTCGCCCCATCGCCGCGCGGCTTTTCGGCAAAGCGTGAGACACGGTCGCCGTCCATTTCAATCGCACCAAAGCGTCCCGGCGGACTGACACCGGTCATGGTGCACCGCGCGCCCTGCGCCTCATGAAAGGCGATACTGGCCTTCACATCGATATCCGCGACACCGTCACCATAGGTCAGGCAAAAACGTTCGCCATCAAGGTGATCCGCCACCCGACCGATCCGGCCGCCGGTCTGACTGTCTTCACCAGTGTCCACCAGTGTCACTTTCCAGGGCTCTGCTGCGCCAGAGTGATACTCGATATCATTGTTGGCGAGATCAATCGTGACGTCAGCCGAGTGCAGCACGTAGTTGGCGAAATATTCCTTGATCATGTAGCCGCGATAGCCAAGGCAGATCACAAATTCGGTAACCCCGTGATGGCCGTATATCTTCATGATGTGCCACAGGATGGGCCAACCGCCGATCTCGATCATCGGTTTGGGTCGCAGACCTGTTTCCTCGGAAAGACGCGTGCCGCGCCCGCCTGCCAAAATCACCGCTTTCATGGTTCGGCTCCCTGTTTGGCCGCCTGATATCGTTTCAGCCTTCTAGCAGAGCGCCGTGCGCGCCGCCAGAACTCCGCAAACGCCCGGATTTCTGCAAGAACAGGCCGCGCTTGCATTCACCAGAGTCTCGTCCCTATATTCCCGCTTTAATGACCAACGCCAAAACAGGCCCTTCCGTCCCGAACTTGCCGACGGAAATCCCATTCCCCCATCGTCACCTATTGGGCATCCAGGATCTTTCTCCGGATGAGATCGGCTATTTGCTTGATCTGTCCAACGCCTATGCCGAGCACAACCGCGCACGCGGTGACAAGCTCGACCTGATGCGCAACAAGACGCTGATCAACCTGTTCTTCGAGGACTCGACCCGTACCCGCACCAGCTTCGAACTGGCGGGCATGCGACTGGGCGCGGATGTGATCAACATTGCGGTTGCGAATTCCTCCATCAAAAAAGGCGAAACGATCATCGACACCGCGATGACCCTGAACGCCATGCACGCCGATGCGCTCGCCGTGCGGCACTCCAACGCCGGTGCGGTCAAGCTGCTTTCGGAAAAGGTCAATTGCGCGGTGATCAATGGCGGCGACGGAAGCCATGAGCACCCCACGCAAGCGTTGCTCGATGCGCTCACCATCAGACGGCGCAAAGGCCACCTGCAGGGCCTGCTGGTGGCGCTGTGCGGCGATGTCGCCCATAGCCGGGTCGCGCGCTCGAACATCTATCTGCTCCAGACCATGGGCGCACGGGTGCGGGTGATCGCCCCGCCAACCCTCATCCCGCCCGCCATGGAGCGTCTGGGGGTCGAGGTCTTCCACGACATGCGCGCCGGACTCGAAGGCTGCGACATCGTCATGATGTTGCGCCTGCAGCGTGAACGCATGGAGGGCTCTTTTGTCCCGTCGGTTCATGAGTACTTCAAATTCTACGGGCTGGATTACGACAAGCTGCAGCACGCCAAGCCCGACGCGCTGATCATGCACCCCGGCCCCATGAACCGGGGTGTGGAAATTGATTCCGATGTCGCCGACGATATCGACCGGTCCCTGATCCGCGAACAGGTTGAGATGGGCGTGGCCGTCCGCATGGCCTGCCTTGATGTGCTGACCCGCGAACGTGACTTTGATGATCAGGAGGCCACGTCATGAGTGTCGCCTATATCAATGCACGCGTGATCGATCCGGCTTCAGGTGTTGACCATCCGGCGCGCACATCAGGTGGCGTTCTGACAGACGGCACCAAGATCATCGCGATGGGGCCGGATATTTTCAACGGCGGCCGCCCGGATGACGCCGAGATCGTCGATTGTGATGGCGCGGTTCTGGCACCGGGCCTTGTCGACATGCGGGTCGATTTCTGTGAGCCGGGCAATGAGCACAAGGAAGACATCCAAAGCGGCAGCCACGCGGCCGCCGCAGGTGGCGTCACCGCTGTGGTCACGCTTCCCGACACCATGCCTCCGATCGACGACGCCTCGGTTCTGGAATTCGTCGCCCGTCGCGCGCGCGACGCAAAGCTCGTGAAAGTCTTCGCCTACGCCACCGTCACCCGCGGCGGTGACAGCGATGAGATCGTCGAGATGGGCCTGCTGAAAGAGGCTGGTGCTGTGGCGTTCACCGATGGCCGCCGTTCGGTCGCCAACGCCAAGACGCTGTCCCGCGCACTGAAATACGCCCTCGCTTTCGACACGCTCATCGTTCAGCACGCCGAGGAGCCAAGCCTGTCAGCTGGCGGCGTCATGCAATCGGGTGAGTTGTCGACCCGCCTTGGCCTTCCCGGCATTCCGCGCGAAGCCGAAACCATCATGCTCGACCGCGACATCTCACTCGTGCGGATGACAGGCGGTCGCTACCACGCCGCCCATGTCTCGACCGCCGAAGGCGTGGCACGCATTCGCGCCGCCAAAGCAGAGGGCCTGCGTGTTACTTGTGACACCGCCCCACCCTATTTTGCGCTCAACGAACTGGCCGTGGGTGAATATCGAACTTTTGCCAAGCTTTCCCCGCCACTGCGCAGCGAAGACGATCGACAGGCCGTGGTCGAGGGACTGGCCGATGGCACAATTGACTGCATCGCATCAGACCATTTCCCGCAGGATCAGGAATCCAAACGCCTGCCCTTCGAACTTGCAGAATTTGGTTCCTCAGGGCTCGAAAGCCTGCTCGCGCTCACGCTGGAGCTCGTGCACAACGGCCACTTGTCCCTGCCTGATGCGCTGGCAAAGGTCACCTCCGCCCCTTCCGAATTGCTCAAGCTGCCCACCGGACGGCTCGCCGCCGGGGCTGCCGCAGATCTCGTGATCTTCGATCCGAACCGCCCAACGCGCATTGAACCAGATACCTTTATCTCCAAATCCAAGAACTCCCCCTTCGATGGGCGACTGGTGCAGGGACGGGTGATCCGCACCGTTGTTGATGGACGTACCATCCACACGATCGACAGCTAGAGCCTCAGGACCCCATGGTGGAAGACGGCGCAAGCCCGATCATTTTCTACTGGAGCATGTTCCAGTCGACGTTCTCCATCCCGGATTGGAAGAACGTGATCTACGGCTGGCAGATCTTCGTGCCGATGATTTTGGCCGCCTATGTCCTCGGCAGCATTCCCTTCGGTTTGATTCTCGCCCGTCTCATGGGCAAGGGCGACCTCCGTGCTTCAGGCTCAGGCAATATCGGCGCCACCAATGCCCTGCGCACAGGCGGCAAGGCACTGGGTGCCGGCACGCTGATCCTCGACATGGCAAAAGGCTTTTTTGCCGTCTTCATCCCCTTCATCTATTTCGGCCCGGACATCACATTCTTCACCAGTCTTGCCGTGGTCCTCGGCCACCTGTTTCCGGTCTGGCTGAAATTTCGCGGTGGAAAGGGTGTCGCCACCACCATGGGCGTTCTGCTTGGCCTCTCATGGCTTACCGGCCTGGCCACCTTGGCCACCTGGATCACCGTAGCCCTGGTGTTTCGTTATTCCTCTCTCGCCGCGCTGATCGGCGTTGCAGCAGCCCCCGTACTTGGCTGGTATCTGGGCGGACCTCAGGTGGCCGGGATCGCGATCTTCCTCGCGGTACTGGTCTGGATCCGGCACGCAACCAATATCAAACGGCTGCTTCGCGGGGAGGAATCCCGCATCCGGCTAAAGGGCTCCGGCGGTTCAAGTTGACCATCCGGTTACGCCGGGGCCATCCTGACGCTCGTGAAACCCGAACCCATATCCCAGACCGAGCGGCGTGACCGACTGCGCCTGATCCGCACCGAGCATATCGGTCCGATCACATGGCGCGAACTCATGGCCCATTTCGGATCCGCATCCGATGCCATCGAGGGCCTGCCCGATCTGACGGGACAAGGCGGAAAACGAAAGTTCATCATTCCCGACGCATCTCACGCAGAGAGCGAACTCGAAGAGATCGTCCGTCTCGACGCGCAACTGATCACACTCGGCGAAGCTGACTATCCGCTCTCGCTCTCTCAAATCGATGATGCGCCACCGGTTCTGTCTGTCCGGGGTGACATCACAATTTTGAGCCAGGCAGGTATCGGCATGGTTGGCGCCCGCAACGCCTCAGCCAACGGGCAACGGCTGGCCGAAACCATCGCACGAGACCTCGCAGAATCTGACATTGTGATCGTTTCCGGCCTCGCGCGCGGCATCGACACCGCGGCACATAATGGAGCGCTGGCCGCCAACGGCAAGACCATCGCTGTGATGGCCGGGGGCGTGGATGTCGTTTACCCCCCCGAGAATGAAGCACTCCTTCACCGTATTGCCCAAACAGGTGCTGTGGTCAGCGAAATGCCGCCACGACTGAAACCGCTGGCCCGGCATTTTCCGAGACGCAACCGGATCGTTTCCGGACTTTCCCTGGGCGTGGTGGTCGTCGAAGCCGCGCAGCGCTCAGGGTCTCTGATCACAGCACGCATGGCCGGAGAACAAGGCCGTGATGTGCTTGCCGTGCCGGGCTCGCCCCTCGACCCACGGGCTTACGGTGCCAATCGGTTGATCCGTGAAGGTGCGACCCTCGTCCGCGATGCAAAGGATGTCCTGGAGGTCATTCGCCCCATGCTCAGGGTACCGGCCGCACCACCCGAACCACCATTTCCAGGTTCCGCGCAACCGCGTCTGGCACTCGAAATCGATGGCCCGAAATCACAACAGGCCGTCATGGAATGTTTATCACCCGAGCCCGTCGCAGTTGACGAAATCGTGCGGCGGTGCCAATTAACCGCCCCTGTCGTACGAACAATCTTGCTGGAACTTGAACTGGCAGGTCGGCTCGAACGGCATCCGGGCAACCGGGTTGCGGCTCTTTAGGCTTGTCTTTTCCGCGCCCGCACGTCCTTGTTGCGGCCCCAAACCGAAAGCGAACACGGTTTACATGAACGTTGTCGTCGTCGAATCGCCTTCCAAGGCCAAGACCATCAATAAGTATCTTGGTGCGGACTACACCGTCCTCGCCTCCTATGGGCATATCCGCGATTTGCCGCCCAAGGACGGGTCTGTAAGACCTGACGAAGATTTCGAGATGGACTGGTCGGTGGACTCCCGTGCCGAGAAACCCATCAAAGCGATTGTCGATGCCCTCGACGGTGCCGAGAATCTTTTCCTCGCAACTGATCCCGACCGCGAAGGCGAAGCGATCTCGTGGCATATCGAAGAGCTTCTGCGTGAACGTGGTCTGCTCGACGACATCACCGTAAAACGCGTCGTCTTCCATGAAATCACCAAAGGCGCAGTTCAGGAAGCCTTCAACCATCCCCGCGAAGTTCATGGCGAGCTGGTCGAGGCCTATCTGGCCCGCCGCGCGCTTGATTACCTTGTTGGGTTCAAGCTGTCCCCGGTTCTCTGGCGGAAATTGCCCGGCTCGCGCTCTGCCGGACGCGTGCAATCGGTTGCTCTGCGTCTGATCTGCGAGCGCGAAGCCGAGATCGAGATCTTTAGAGCGCAGGAATACTGGTCGATCGAGGTTGGCCTCAACAGCGCCAAAGGCGATGGTTTTGCCGCCCGCCTCGTCGAACGCGATGGCAAGAAACTTGATCGTTTTGACATTGCTGATGAAGGCACCGCCAACGCCGCCAAGAGTGATGTGGAGGCCGCATCTTTCCGGATCGCCTCCGTCGAGAAAAAACGGACAAAGCGGAACCCGCAACCGCCATTTACGACCTCAACATTGCAGCAGGAAGCTGCGCGCAAGCTGGGGTTTGGCACATCCCAAACCATGCGGGTCGCCCAGCGGCTCTATGAAGGGATCGAGATCGATGGAGAGACTGTCGGCCTGATCACCTATATGCGAACCGACAGCGTGACTCTTTCGCAGGACGCCATCACCGGATGTCGAAATTTGATCGACACAGATTTTGGCGAGGAGTATCTGCCCGAAAAGCCGCGGGTGTTTCGCTCCCGCGCCAAGAATGCGCAGGAAGCCCATGAGGCCATCCGCCCGACAGACCTGTTCCGTCGTCCCGCCAGCCTGAAGCCACTTCTCGATGGCGACCTGTTCCGGCTTTACGAACTGATCTGGCGCCGCACACTGGCCTCAAATATGGCTGAGGCACAGATTGATCGCGTGGCCGTGGATATCCGCTCCTCAGACGATAAACTCGCATTGCGTGCCAATGGTCAGACGGTCGCGTTTGATGGCTTCCTGAAACTCTACAAAGAAGATCAGGACGACCCTTCAGGCGATGACAACGAAAATGACGACGAACGCCGCCTGCCCCCGCTCGAAGAGGGCGAGAATACGAGCGTTCGCGAAGTCTCGCCTGAACAGCATTTCACGCAGCCGCCACCGCGCTACACCGAAGCCAGTCTGGTCAAGTCCATGGAAGAGCTCGGCATTGGCCGACCCTCAACATATGCTTCGATCATTCAGGTGCTGCAGGACCGCAAATACGTCCAGCTCGACCGCAAACGCTTTGTGCCCGAAGATCAGGGTCGGCTTGTCGTCAGCTTTCTCAGCAATTACTTCCAACGCTACGTGCAGTACGACTTCACCGCGCAGATGGAAGAGCGCCTTGATGACATCTCCGGCGGCCGGATCGACTGGAAAACAGTTCTGCGGGAATTCTGGAAAGACTTCTCGGAAGCCATCGAAGGCACCGCCGAACTCCGGGTGCGTTCGGTGCTCGATGCGCTGGACGAAGAACTGGGCCCGCATTTCTTCCCGACCCGGGAAGACGGCACCGATGCACGACTTTGCCCAGCCTGCACCGAGGGGCGTCTCGGCCTTCGGCTTGGCCGTCACGGTCCATTTGTGGGTTGCTCGAATTATCCCGAATGCAAGTACACGCGGAAGCTCGCTGTCGATGGCGGCGACGATGAAACCGCCGAACTCGCCAACGGCCCCAAGGAACTCGGTGTCGACCCCGAATCCCAAAAGGACGTCACCCTGCGCAAGGGTCCTTATGGAGTCTATGTCCAGCTTGGTGAACCAGAAGGCGAAGGCAAAGCGGCGACCAAGCCGAAACGCAGTTCCATTCCGGACGGTATTACACTCGATGAAATCGACCTCGCGCTTGCATTGTCCTTGCTGGCCCTGCCACGCGATATCGGCTCCCATCCCGAAGATGGCGTCATGATCCAGGCCGGACTGGGCCGGTTCGGACCTTACGTGAAGCACGGCACCACATATGCCTCGCTCCCCGAACCCCGTGAGGTGCTCACAGTTGGTCTGAACCGCGCTGTGACAGTGCTCGCAGAAAAAGGAAAGAACCGCCGCGGGCGCGCAGCTCCGCTCAAGGATCTGGGCGTGCATCCCGAAGATGAAAAGCCGATCACCATTCATGATGGGCGATACGGTCCTTACGTGAAACACGGCAAGACCAATGCCACGATCCCGCGTGATCGTGACCCGCAGGAAGTCACACTCGACGAAGCTGTCGAGTTGATTGCCGCGCGCGTTGCCAAGCAGGCCGCGGGCAAGTCACCCGCCAAGAAAAAAGCGCCCGCCAAGAAGAAGGCCGCAGCCAAAAAGAAACCCACGGCCAAGAAAAAGGCACCCGCCAAGAAAAAAGCGTCGACCAAGAAGAAAAAGGCCGAGGACACACCGGCAGAAGCCACCCCTGCCGCTGAGAGCGCGGACTAGGCGTCCCAATTGGCAAAGCGCAAAATCGACGGGCTGGGCCCAGACGGTTTGCCCACAAGCGATACGATACTGGGCCTCCTGAAGTCGTCCAATGAGGCGCTGCCCACACGCGAGATCGCGCGCATATATTCGCTCAAGGGCCCGCAGCGCACAGCGCTGCGTGAGCGCTTGCGCGAACTTCAGGATGCCGGAAGCATTGAACGCGTGCAGGGTCGACGCTGGCGTGTGACGGCGTTGCTGCCGCCCGTCGCGGTGCTCGAGGTCATTGGCGTCGACGACGAAGGCGATCTCAAGGTTCGCCCCGTAAATCACAGCTCGGATGGCCCCGCACCGCAGATTGACGTTCGCGCTGCCCCCCGCAGCATGCCCGCACCCGGCCTTGGCGACCGGTTTGTGGCACGGCTCTCGCCCAAAGGTGAAAACCGGTATGTGGCAACCCCTCTTCGCGCAACGGAAAGCAAGTCAGAAAGCGTCGTGGGCCGCTATCGGGCAACCGAGGATGGCGGTCGTATCACGCCGCTCGAACGCGGCCGACGTGGTGACTTTATGGTCGCTGCCGGAGAAAACGAGGCTGCCACTGATGGTGACCTTGTCGTGGTGGAAATGCTTCCCGCGCGGCGTCTGGGTCTGCCGCAGGCCCGCATCATCGAGAACATCGGTGCCGGCAATGCACCGGGAGCGATCAGCCGGATTGCACTCCACCGCGCAGGTATTCCTGTGGTTTTTCCCGAAGTCGTTATTTCCGAAGCCGAGGCGGCAAAACCGCCGACTCTTGGGAAACGGACCGATCTGCGCGACCTCCCCTTGGTGACAATCGATGGCGCGGATGCCCGGGATTTTGACGACGCGGTGTTCGCAGAGCCCGACGAAAAGCCTGACAATAAGGGCGGCTGGCATCTGGTGGTCGCGATCGCAGATGTGGCCGAGTATGTCCGTCCCGGAAGCCCGCTGGATCGCGAAGCATTCCGGCGTGGAAATTCGGTTTATTTCCCGGACCGCGTCGTGCCGATGCTGCCCGAGGCGCTTTCCAATGGATTGTGCTCCCTGCGACCGGACGAAGACCGGGCCTGTCTTGCTGCAGACCTTTGGATCGACAAGGACGGCCAACTCAAGCGCCATCGTTTTCGTCGCGCCCTTATGCGTTCTGTTGCACGGCTCACCTATGAAGAAGTCCAGTCTGCCCGTGATGCCGGAGAAGACCCTGTTGCGCCCGGCCATCTCGACAATCTCTACAAAGCCTATGAATGTCTTTCTGCTGCACGGACAGCGCGCGGTTCGCTTGAGCTCGAGCTCCCCGAACGCCGCATCGTGCTTGATGAAGACGGGCAGGTCGAAAACATCGTGCCGGTCTCACGCTTCGACAGCCACAAACTGATCGAGGAATTCATGATCGCAGCGAATGTCGCTGCGGCGCGGGAACTCAAACGGTTACGACAGCCCGTCATGTTCCGGATCCATGACGAGCCATCGATCGAAAAGCTTGAAGATCTGCGTGACATGCTCGCAGGCTTTGGCGTGAAACTCACACGGGGCAAAGCCATGCGCCCGAAGGATTTTAACGGCATTCTCTCGCGGGTCCGCGGCGAAGCGCACGAGCGCACCGTCAACGAGATCATTTTGCGCAGCCAGATGCAGGCACAATACGACCCAGATAATGTCGGACATTTCGGCCTGGGCCTGCGCGATTATGCGCATTTCACCTCTCCGATCCGGCGGTATGCCGATCTGCTGGTCCACCGGGCGCTTATCAGCGGGTTGAAACTGGGTGATGGTGGGTTGGACGAATCTGAAGCTGGCCGTTTTTCCGAAATTGGCGAACACATCTCCAAGACAGAACGCCGCGCGGTCTCCGCTGAACGCGACGCCAATGACAGATACACAGCGGCATTTCTGGAAAAGCATATGGGGCAGAGCTTCTCCGGCACCATACGGGGAACCAACCGTGCGGGGCTGTTTGTCGCGATTGATGACAACGGCGCGGAAGGATTTGTGCCCGCTTCGCGTCTACCCGGGGGACGACCGCGCTTCGATGCACGATCGCGGGTCCTGAAAACGGAGCATGGGGGGGCTTACAAAATGGGGGATTCTGTCGAGGTCCGAATCGCGGAGGCCGACGGGCTGAGCGGTTCTGCAATCTTCGACCTGTTGGATGCCGGTCAGCCATCTCGCCCCGCAGGGCCACAAAAACGCCGCAAATCAGGCCGAAAACGCCCTGACAAACGCCAAAAAAAGCGTCGTTAGGAAAATGGAAGTTGTTTAGGTCACAATACCGGGTACGCACGCGCCAAACTTTACCGGCGAAGGTCCAGCGCGATATGTCTTTATTATGAACTTGTTGAGATCAAATTCCACAATGTTGAAACGAACACTCTTCATTTCATCCCTGGTCCTATTGACGGCCTGCGGCAGGACCGCGCCGTCTCTGGATGCTGCATATAGCGACGGCTACAGCCGAAACATGTTCGACACCGGCTACAGTTTCATCAGCGACCGCTACATCAAACCGGTTTCCCTCCGTGAACTCAGCCTGAACGGGCTTTCAGGTTTGCATCAGCTGGATTCCAACCTCGATGTCCAAGACACCGCGGGACGCATCGAAGTTCTCTACAACGGACGCTCGGTTGGCAGCGTGCCTGTGCCGGACAACAGCAATCCGGATTCCTGGAGCAATGCGACAGTTGCTGCGATTTCTCTCGCGCGCCGTGCTTCGCCAGCCATTGGCGAGGCTCAGGCAGAAACGGTCTTCAAGGCCGTCTTCGATAGCGTGATGCAGCCGCTCGATCGCTTTTCGCGCTATGACGACGCCGAGACCGCAACCGAGAAACGTGCATTTCGCGACGGCTTTGGCGGCATTGGCGTGACCATCCGGATGGAGGAAGATGACGCCCTGATCATAAGCGTCAACGAAAACAGCCCCGCCGCCCGTGCCGGTGTGAAAGCGCTGGACCGGGTCACGCATGTTGAGGGCGAACCCATCGCGGGCTGGTCCCAAAGCAAGCTTGTGAAACGGTTACGGGGTCCCCTCGACACCCGGGTCAACTTCACTGTCAAACGTGAGAATGCCGCACAGCCCATCCCCATCGCGCTCCGGCGCGCGCATGTTGTTGCCGAGACCGCAAAAATTTCTCGCGAGGACGACGTTGCCGTCGCCCGGTTGAGCGGCTTCAATATTGATTCCGCGCGTCAGCTCGAAAAACTCGTCAAACGCCAGATGGATTCTGCCGACGGCCCTCCCAAAGGTTTCGTTCTCGACCTGCGATCCAATCCCGGCGGACGCCTGGATGTATCGATCAAGGTTTCGGACATCTTCCTCAATGGTGGTGCGATCACGGCAACCCGGGGCCGGCACCCTGGCAGCCGTCAGGTGTTCGCGGCAACGCCCGGGGATCTTGCACGAGGTCTGCCCATCGTGGTGCTCATCAACGGCAACTCGGCCTCAGCCGCCGAAATCGTTACCGCAGCGCTGCAGGACAACGGCCGGGCCATCGTGATCGGCACCAATTCATTCGGTAAGGGCACGGTCCAGTCTGTACTGCAACTGCCCAACAAGGGTGAGATGACTCTGACCTGGTCGCGCTTCCTCGCGCCATCCGGTTATCGGCTGCACGAACTTGGTGTCTTGCCCTCCGTATGCACCCATGGCGGTGGCGACACGAAGTCCGCCGACACCCTCGTCCCGGCTGTTCAGCATGGCGAGGATGTTCTGGCTGGCCGGCTGAACGCCTGGCGCGCGACTGGCAATGCTGACGGTGCCAACAGGGAACGCCTGCGCGAAATCTGCCCGTCAGACAGCGGTATGCCGGACGTTGATCTGGCGCTTGCCAAGGCGATTATTGCCGATCGCGTGCTTTATCGCTCACTTTTGCGCGAAGCCGAAACAACCGTGGCCGAGCGCTGATACCAGTCACGCAGACATCATACAGGACTTGGCACAGAGCTATTTTCCGCCAGCACGGTATTGGTGACTTGACTTGCCGCCGCTGAAGGGTATTTTCGCCGTCAAATTCAGGTTCAGGAAAGACAAATGGCCAAACCAAGCACCATTCTCGTGAAGCTCGTGAGTTCTGCCGATACCGGCTATTTCTACACAGCAAAAAAGAACCCGCGTCAAAAGCCCGAAAAGCTTGAGATGCGCAAATATGATCCGGTCGTGCGCAAGCATGTCACGTTCAAAGAAGACAAAATGAAGTAGCGGAATTTTGCCTCGGCAAGACTGAGGCATCCGCAACGAAAAAAGCCGCCCAATGGGCGGCTTTTGTTTGTCCCGCGACAGGGGCAGTTTGGCTATCTACCCAATAAATCCGCGCACTGTTTCAAGGAACTGCGTCACGGAGATAGGTTTGGCGATATAGGCCTCACAGCCCCCCTGACGAATTTTCTCTTCGTCACCCTTCATCGCAAATGCCGTCACAGCAATAACCGGAATCATTTTGAGGTCATCATCCTCTTTGATCCATTTGGTCACCTCGAGGCCCGATACCTCCGGC
>Ga0181597_10002428_pt1 | contig 20191 bp, 18 predicted proteins | sample 041ome_5_FD_148647 | JGI IMG/M metagenome (GOLD analysis project Ga0181597, IMG submission 148647) | Coastal salt marsh microbial communities from the Groves Creek Marsh, Skidaway Island, Georgia - 041403US metaG (spades assembly) | ecosystem: Environmental > Aquatic > Marine > Intertidal zone...
ATAGTAATAGTAAAAATATGCTAATTTATAGTAATATAGCATATTTATTCCCATTAAGTATATTATTGTATAAAATTTTGTATAAAAAGCATTTTTCAAAACCTATAGGATTTGAATTAGCAATACTTTATTGTGCTGTAATGTTTTTTAGTTCAAAATATCATATGTGTAGGTCTAATATAGCAGAAAAAGACGGGGATGTTATTCAATATCAAAGTGATTTGCCAGAAAGTCATAAAAAGCAAATATGTCCTGTTGGAGAAGGAATGTATTTGGATAAAGCTACATTATTAGATCATGTTTTTGCTTTCTATGCTTTAACAGCAACAATGTTATATTTAATTCCAATGAAATCAGAAGTTAGACATTTAATAATGACAATAGTATTAATATATATTATAATTCTACAATCACATAACAAAATTTACAATGACAATATGATTACATCAATTCCAACATTAATAATTACTTGCTATTTTATGTATTATATAATTCATAATAAAACTAACCAAAGTAATTATTATTTCGTTGTATTAGGTGGTATATTATCATTAATAGCGGTTATTCTATTTATGGCTGTTCCAGAACCATATTGGCTTAATCATTCATTGTGGCATATACTAGGTGCTATATCAGGGGGATTATTATTGTTTCCAAAATATTAGTTATATAGATTATTTACATATAAAAATTGATTTTACTTTTTTAAACATAACAGAATTATTAAAAATAAATTGTAAAATACATTGATAAAATACCAAAAATAATATTTGTGTTTTTAATATGACACTATGGTTAGAAAAATACAGACCGCAAACTATATCAGATTATGTTGGAAATAAAGAGATATGTAAGGAAGTTTTAGAATGGTGTAAGGATGTCAAAAATAAAAAGACAGGAACACCTCCATTCTTAGTATTATATGGAAAACCAGGTGTTGGTAAAACAACACTAGCCCATATTATACTAAAAGAATTTGGATATGATACTATTGAGATAAATGCGAGTGATAATAGAACAAAAACAACAATTCAGGAAACAATTGGACGAGTGGCAAAATATAGTCTGCTTAGTCTTAGTCAAAAGAAAGGTTTGGAAAAAATAAAGAATGGTATTATCCTTGATGAAATTGATGGTACTTCTGCTGCTGGTGTTATAAAAGAAATTATTGAAAAAACAACATTACCTAGTAATAAATCAGATAAAGAATTAGCAAAGTTAAAAAAGCAAAAATATATTAGTTATAAATTTCCAGTAATATGTACTTGTAATAATATTAAAGAGAAAAAGTTGGCAGATTTGTTAAAATTGGCACTTGTTATTAAACTAAATAGACCAAAGCAACCCCATTTGAAGAAAATAGCAAAGATAATTATTAAAGAAGAAAAAATTAAGATTTCTAATGATGAACTAGATAGTATAATTAGTGGAAAAACAGATTTTAGGGAATTAATTAACAGTTTGTCATTATATAATTTAAATCAATCTATTTCAACAGACTTTGCTTTAGGCAATGATACAATTAGACGAGAATTAGAGGATTATACACCACAAGGACGTCTAGCACATTTTATATCTAATAAAATTGACATACGTAAGATTGGGTTAATAATAGAAAGTGATGCAAAAGTGTTCTTCTTGGATTTATATGCGAATTTTCCATATATATTACAGAAAAAACAATACTGGGCTACAAAGAATAAAAATAAATTTATTGGTGAATTAATGAAAAATTTCACATATGGTGATATGTTAACACATATGATATATACAGAACAAATTTATTGTCCTACTGTATATTATACATATTGTTCAATTATAGAAAATATATATAAAATTAGGGAATTTAATTATAATACGAAAGAACATATGTTAACATATCATAATAAGTTTAATGCGATGTGTCAAGAAGTATCAAAATGTTATGATTTACGTAATAAAGCACATTCATTATATAATATATCAGATATAAGTTCAATTCATTATATGAAAGATTTAATATCAAAATCAAGTTTAGAAGTTGATAAATTAAATCTGAAAACAAATAACTTAATAGAAAAATAAAAGTTTATTCTTCAAATAAAAAATCAACATTAATGCCATCATTTGGCAAATCTTGTATTAATTCATTTATTTTTTTTGGAGGATTTTCATATTTTTGATTACAATTATATTCTACTACTTTATTATCATTTATGTTAAATGTTATATTATGATTTTTCAATGTTTGGTGTATTTTTCTGCGTAATCCACCTTTAATATTAATTTGGCTACGCATTCTCTCTCCTATTTTTTTACTTACATATTTCACCTGTCCTTTATTATCCTTTTTAACAATATCAGGCTTACGCATACCACCAGATGTTTTTGATGCGTAGCCTAAATATACATCTTCCCTACTACCAACAGGTTTATATATATGTTTATTTTGGTTATCAGACATTTTCTATCTATAATAGTAATTAGGTTAATATTAATTGAATTAAAAATAGAAAAAATAAATAAAAATATATCGCAATGCAAACTACATTATTAACACCAGAAGTTAAGAAATTTATCATTAAATATTCAATGGTATCAGCAGTTGTAATCTGGATAATTGGTGCTCATTTAAAAGATTTCAACAATGAATTTGTAGATTATTTATTAAAACCATTATTATCACTAGATTTAGATATGAATGGAGAACCTGATTTATATCAAATATCCAAAATGAATTACAGGATTGGTCCATTTTTGTTTCCAATTGGAAAACTATTATACTCTGTTCTTAAAATTACAGTAGAATTACTACTTATATACGCATTAGTATATGTAATTATTAATTATACTAATATTGTTAAGATGTAAAAAAATTATACGTCTGCTAAATATTGTAGGTGTGGTGGTAAATCGTCATCTTCATTTTCCTCTGCTTGTAATGCCTCTTCCATTTTTACACTATGATTTACTTTACCTTTTTTAGGTTTATCTAATTTTAATTTTGATGTTTGTTTCACAGTTTGTTTTGACAATATCAATTCATATATACGATTTACTACATCAGGTTTATTAATATTATCTTGTAAAATCTGTTTAATTTGAACTGGTGTAAATTTACTTTTCGTTTCTCCTATTTGATGTACTAATTTAGTTCCTTTATAAGCACCGTCCAAATGTACGTGTCCAATATTCCTTTTTGCTAAATATACCATCAACACATCACATATTTCCTTCTTTTTATCACGTCTAGCCTTTAATGAAGCACCTAGAACCTTAATCTCTTCCTCCAACTGTAATAAACGTTGAACATTATCACGCATTAAATCTGCTACCTCATCATCATCAACTTCTTCTACGTTTTCTAGGTCTTCATCGATATTTTCCACATCATCATTTGTAGAATTATTACTAATTTTTGTAATATTTATACTTTTTTCATATCCATCACTATTATCGTCAGTAGTGCTACTTATGATTATTTTAACACCGTCGTTATTATCTGTCATATTGAAAATTGAAATTCTTATATATTAGATATAAATATAATCAATAATATGAAACGGTAAAATTATTTTAAGGTAATTAAATATGGCTGGAAAATCAGACCCAATAATACGTCCTACTAAAATGATTAGTAGAGAACTTGTTCCTCAAATATTTGAACAATACAGTGATTATATTGCGAAACAAGTCATAAGTGAATTAAATTTTAGTTCTGATATAAAAGAAGAAATATATAATAAATATAAGGAAGAATTACCATCAATTATAACAAATAATAGATTAAACCAAATTTATAGATATTTACAAAATCATAATGGCAGATAATATTGAAAATGACAAAGATTTTCAGGAATTACTACGAAATTATGGTCCAAAGAAGAAGAAAAATGATGTTTGTAAAAAAACAGAATATGTAGATGACCCATTAATTTCTCAAATATTAAATGAAAGCAATACATCAATTGATATGAAAAACCATAGCACAGCTGATATTGTTAAATTGATTGTTAATGGCACGAATAATTTAGATATTACAGATATTAAAGATGATGTCATATCTAGAGATAACATAATCTTTACAAAAAAATAATATATATTTTTCAAGAATAAAGTATTTTAATCATTTTAATTATTTTCAAAAATAAATTATATTTTTTTAAAGATTATTGATTACTTTCGGTAATATAATAGATGTTAAATTCATACAACAAGTTTGGGTTGTTTCAGAAATTGGTTTGCCTTTACTGGCTGAAATTAAAGCATCAATTGTAATAGGTAATGTTTCTACAGCTATATCAATTAATACCAATACATCTGCATCTATATCTACAATTTTAGGTAAGCGTTTGGTAAGAAAACGTTGGATTGCTTGAACAACAATATTTTTCTTATCAGTATTAGTAATACCTTTATATTGTTGAACTAGTGATACTACCATACCTATAATTATAGAAAAATTGCCAATAATATCGCGTGGTGTGTATGATTTTTCACGTACAATACCTTCTATTCTATTAACAAGAGCTTCAATAATTTGTCCTGGTGGGACTTGATGTTTAACTTTATGTTTTCTCGCAGACTTTAAACCTTTTTTTAATGTATTGCTCATAATAGTATCAATAAGGTTGCCTACTGTAATACTAGCAAAATGTGCGTCATTTTCACTTAAGTATAGTTGTTCTTTAATAATACGATTACATACATTAAAGATAATTGTGCGTTTTTCGTCAAATGTGCGTTCTTTTATTTTTGTAGAACGAACTACATCGTATGTTTTGAGAGCAATAATAGATAAATTTTTAATATCAAATTCAAAACCACGTAGAATATCCATAACTGAATTATAAATATTTGTTTCTGTATTTACAATAATTTTATTATATCTAACATCAATTACTTGATTAGGTGAAACGTCGATTAATACATTATTTTTAGGAATTGGTGGTAATTCGTCTTCTTCCTCTATTGATACTATTTCCTCTACTGTTGTTATTTCATAATTATTAATTAAATTTAAATTAGTATCAGTTTGTTCTTCTGTGGTTAGAACTTCAGTATCATCTACAATATTATTTGTATCTAAATCAGTTTCTGTAATTGTAATATTTGTTGATGACATATTTTATTCTTCAATTATATTTTAATTTTCAAAAAAAAACCAATTAAATTTCTTATTTTCCCAAAAAAAATAAAATATTTCCATCTAGTATAATTAAGTGGATTATAACCTCTTTTCTAAAATACACAAAATGGCTACTCCGCGTAAGAGATCTTTCGGCAATAGTTTAAAAGGTATAAAACATCTTTTTAGCAGTCGAATGCCTATTCCAGACCGCTCTAATGGTGACCAATATCATTACATTCATAATTTTGCTCAAAGCACAGACAAGGAATGTTTGCGTTATGACAAAGAGAATGAGAAAATATATAGAGACCATATTCGTGCTTTTAACGAATTTAATTCAATGTTAGCTAAACAGAACCTACCAATGCGTATTGAAGATAAACCAATATCGCCCAAAAGACCAAATAATTATGAACGTTTGTGCGAATGGAGAAGGCAAAATGTAAAGAAAAGCGTCCATGACCAATCTGTTGCTTTACTATATCTAATTGCTAATAATGTATCAATAAAATTTCCATCTAGCAAATGTGAAGGAATTCAACCATATGAAGCACTCGTAGAAGCTGAGAAAATGTCATTACTAGATGATAAAACTATGGAAGTTGTTGTTGTAGAATTTTTAGATAAGTTATCACTCAATACTCCTAGAAAGAATTCACTAGATAAACTATTTCTGGAACAATATGGAAATAAAAGTAATTCGATGCGTAATACTTGGATTGATGATGATACACAATCTAATAAAAATTACATTGGATTAAATTATGATGATATTAGTAAATTTGATACTAATGATAATAGACTAGATAATAGACTAGATAATAGACAATCTCATAGTAATAAAGAGAGGAATACTAGTACTACTACTAATACAACTAATACAACTACACCTAATCTGATTAATGTAACAAATTTTCATTTACCTAAATTGGAACAGGATGATAATAATATGAAATGTGAAAAGCCAGAGCATCATCAAATTCCAGAAAAAATAAAATTCTTTGAGAATTCAAGTAAATTTACACCTAAAAATCAATATGATTTAACCCAGCCACCACGTATGGTATTATCACACTCTTATCCAGTATTACCTCAACAAGAATATCCATATCCACCAGATGATAATACTCATCAACAACCATCTGCCCCACCTAGTTATAGTGAAAATAATAGAAATAACGGATTTATGAAAAAACAATAAAAATTTAGTATTAATTTGGAACACAATATTAAAATATTAAAATACTAAATCAAATTAGTAAAAACCTAAATAAAATATAATAATAAACTAGAATAAACAAGAATAAACTACAAAAATAAAGAATGAATAATAATACATTAATTATTGTATCACTTGTTCTAATAATCTGTCTATTAGCATATTACCCTAATATTACGAATGCTACTAATATAAAGGATAATTTTGATAATACACCATCTCAAACAGCATCAAATGCACATAAATTTAGTGTTTATGGAAATCCCAATAACTCTAGCGAAGAATTACAAGGAAATATACCACAAATTACAAAGATAGATTATAAATTTCCAGAAGAAGAAATTAAAAATTCTATGAATGATACAAATGGTAATCCTCATACAAACTTAGGATTTTCCTTATTTGATAATGCCTTTTCAACAACACCACTAGCACCCCATTTTCCAGATAATGCTACATCATATATTTCCCCTAACACATATGATAATATACATAATATAACACAAAGAGTGGAAGAAGCAAGGGCGTCAATTCAAAGAGCAAGTAATACACCAACTAGAAACGCTAGTTATTCTACTACTGCTGATGCTAATCTAGATGATAATAAACTAGGAAATAATAATAGTAATCCAAATATAGAATTAGCATTACAATTAAATAAGGCTAATAATATACCTATAGTAGGTTCAGATGAACTAATAGATTTCCAAAATCTTATGAGAAGTGATATTGAAAGTGGAATGAAGATAGGTGAATTAAAATCACAATCGTCGGGTAATGGTTCAATTCCACGAAATAATCAAGCAATTAATCAACGTGATATGGAAGGTATAAATAATATATTTGCTCCTAACATTATAGTTCATCGCCCAGTATATATTAGTAGTGATGTTAATACAGATACGTTAAATGATATTATGAATGATAATTTATTCCAGTCAGCCTAAAATTTCTATCTTAATGTTAAAAGAGGATAAAATTTAAAAATGGCAATAAAAGAATATACCTATCTTAATACATCAAGTTTCATTACTATTATTGGTGTTATAATTGTAATACTAGTAATCTTCAAAATTATTCGTGATGTTAGGCAAATGACATATAATAAAGAAGAAAAACAAAAATCATCAAGGGAAGTGCCAATGTGTCCTGATTATTTCGAAATTGTAGGAAATAATAAGTGCCGTAATATACATAAATTAGGTAAATGTGGACATAATCATGATATTGATTTTAATGATGAAAGTTTTACAGACAGACGTGTAGGAGATGTTATGAAATGTAGATATGCTAAAGCGTGTGATTTATCTTGGGAAGGTGTTGATAAATTATGTTAATATTTTATTTTTTTATAAACTTTTTGTAAATTCATTATATTCTACTATTAAATTCATTATTATTGGTATTGGGTGATTATGTTATAGTATTGAAATAATATGGTATTGTGTGGATAAATTTAATATAATCGAAATGTAAAAATAAAAGTAGCAATAAATATGTAAAAAATACTATTTATTTTAGATAAAATTGATATTGTATTAGTATAATCTCTTTACACCCTCGGAAATTTAAAATGAACGTTTATTCAATCTAATTTTCCAAGGTTTATCCGTTTCAGACTTATGTAAATTATGGTTATGTGGCATTACCTAAAATTATTATTTCAGATAATGTAGGTTGCAATATACCTAAGTCGTGATCCAATTATAATAATTGGTACTCCACTGATTGCTGAAAACAGCGGGACAGTTATTAGTATTTTTATGTAAAAGCATAGTAAAACTTAAATTTATATACCCCTACTACTAATAACCATTGAAAGGGTTTGTCAGGTTATTGTAGGAACGTTGGTTATCCAATAATCTAACATCAACTCATCTAAGAGCGATCCAACTAGAACGAAACCTTTCCATTCATTAATATAGTATATTATTATTTTATTAAGTTATTAAACGCATAAATTAAAACTGATTTGTATCATTTTTAATTTCCGAGGGTGTAAATATAATTATTAATTGGTGTATTATAAAATTGAATTAAGAACTATTCTAAATAGTAATATTAAAAATTGATTAAACAGAAAATATAAATACAAAAATATAAATACAAAAATATAAATACAAAAATATAAATACAAAAATATAAATACAAAAATATAAATACAAAAATATAAATACAAAAATTGATTAAACAGAAAATTGATTAAACAGAAAATATAAATACTAAAATATAAATACTAAAAATAAATATATCAAAATGGCTAGTAAAAAGGGAAGTACGAAAGAAACACTTTCTAGTTATATAAAAAAATATACAACACCGAGTAAAACAGCATTTAATTTACACGATTATAGGACACATACTCATTATAAGTATGATGGTAAAAACAAAAAAGAATTTCGAGATATATATTGTGATTGGGTATTTAATCAGAATAAATCATCATATCTTTGTGAGAGACCTCTTTCAATAAAACATCAAAATTCTGACAAAGATGCGAATATCCTTAAAATTGACATAGACCTAAGGTTTAAACCTACTATTGATGATATATCTGCTCCAAAACGTAGATATGTAATTTCTAATATAAAAGATGTGGTAAAAGCATTCTTGGACGAATTGGAAAAATATATTGATATACCGAAGGGGTATCGTATTAATATAATGGAAAAGGAAAATCCAAAATTTTTGAATGACCAAAAAGGTTCAAGTTATGTGAAAGATGGAGTCCATATTGTTGGTGAGAAATTACTTATTCCAAATGGTATCTTATATAAAATTCGAGAAAATGTTATTCAAAAAGAGAATATCATTGATATTTTTAAAAAAATGGATAACGAAACGCCTGTTTCTCAAGTTATTGATAAATGTGTAATTGATAAGAACCCTTGGTTTCTTTACGGAAGTAGTAAACCAGATAGTACTCCTTATAAAGTTACTCATACATATAAAGTAAAATTTAATGATGATGGATTATATAATTTACGTACTGTTGAAGCTTATTCAAATGATGTATTATTTGAAAATATGTCAAATTTATTTGCGTCAGATTATGCTACATTGAAAGATGGTGTTGATATAGATGAAATTAATAACACATATCATAATAATAGCAATTATCAAGATATTACTACAATAATACATAATGATACAATAGCAAAACCTTATAATAATGATATAGAATTGCGTAAATATGTGGTTCAATTAATGGAATTGCTTAATGTAAAAAGGGCAAACGAATATGATTCGTGGTGGAGAGTAGGACAATCATTATACAATATTAGTTGTGATAATGTGAGACAATTCCACGAATTTAGTAAAAGGTCAGATCAAAAGTATAATGAAAGGAAATGTAATGAACAATGGCAATTATTTGAAAAATCATATCTTGAAGGTAGATATAGAAATTGTTGTTTATTCACACTTCGTAAAATGGCAGCAGAAGATAATGAAACTGCCTATAAAAAGATTGACAAAAATCATAAATCCATTCTATTAAAGAAAATAATTGAAGATATGGCTCAAAATAAATATATTAAAACATTCTGTGCTGTTACATTCTCTAAATTGACTAAAGAGTTTTTAAATCGTTATGGTGGGTTTCAAATGAAATGTATTGTTGGTGATGGAGGTGTTGGTAAAACATCTTGGTTTGTTTATAAATATGATTTACATCGTTGGATTGAGGATAAAGGTGGTCATGAAATAGATCACTTTATAACATATGAATACCTTGAATTATTTGAAAAATTAGAAAAAACATTCCTGCGAGATATAAAAGATTTAGAGAGTAAAGCGTGTAATGTAGATGGAAAATTGAGCCCAAATGATATTCGCGATATAGAACATCAACAACTTGATTACAAAAATGACCAAGAAATTGTTTCCAAGATTATTACTTATTTACAAAGGAAAGCAAATCATAAAGAGATTAAAGAGTGTTTAATGACATCATATAATGACCCCAATTTTTATAAGAAACTTAATTCAAATACAAAAATATTTATATGTAAAAATGGTGTTCTAGACCTGGATAAGTGTGAATTTCGTCCAGGAGTTCCTGATGATATGATGATGACACATACAAATATGGAATATATCAGTATCGAACAAATATATAATGAGAAAATCCACGGGGAACGTTATTTCGACCTCATCGATTATTTGAAAACATTCATAACAGAAGAGGATTTACGTATATATTTACTTGAATATCTTGCACTTTCATTATCTGGTGAAAAGAAACCACAAAAGTTAGCAATTTTCTCTGGACGTGGTAGCAACGGAAAAACTACATTTTTCGATGATTTAGTATCTCATACATTCGGTCAATATTTCCAGAAAGCAGACGCAGGTATCTTAACACGCAAAAGACCAGACCCTAATTCACCTTGTGAAGCAATAGCAGCACTAGATGGCAAACGTTTAGTAATATGTGAAGAACCTGACCAGGGTAGTAATCTAGATACAGGTGTTCTGAAAGAGTTAACAGGTGGTGGTTCTCTAACAGCAAGACATAATTTCAAACCTGTCAAAACATTTAATATTCAATATCAGATGGCACTATTATGTAATGATAAGCCATCTTTTAAGGAAACCGATTGGGGAACAATGAGACGTTTATTACCTATTCCAGTAAATTCTGAATATATAACATTAGATAGTCCACTTGCTTATAAATTAAGAAATCCTATAAAATATCCAAAGTCATTTCCAGCAGATTGTAATATTCAAGATAAATTGAATATATTAGCACCATATTTACTAACTCACTTATTTGAAATATTTAAAACTGCTAAGAAAGATAAATATCAACTATGTTCAAATTTACCTCCAGTTTTACAAGTTGAATTTGATACATATCAACGTGAAAGCAATTTTTACGCAGCATTTAAAACCGATCATATTATTTCTATGAGTGGTGCGAAATGTAGTGTAAATGACGCATTTAATACATTTGTATTATGGGGTAAAAACAATAATATACGTGATGCTAGACGGATTTCAAAGAAAGAATTCAAAACTAATATATCGCGTATGTTGCATAATACAAATCCTATTAGAGGGTATTGGAAAAATTTTGAATTAGTATCAGATGTTTGTTCTGATGATGATGATGATGATGATGATACAACTAATATAACTAATAATACAACTAATAATATAACTACTGATGTTAAAAATGTTAAAAATATTAATGACAAAGGTAATACTATTAAAAAGAAATCATTAAAAGGAGACCTCGCACATTATAAATTAGTAAAAGACAATACCTCAAATTTACCCACAGATATCGATGATAATAGTGAAACTAAAACTAATAAAAAAAATAAAAAAAATACTGTCAGTGATGATATTCCTACATATGAAGAAAATGGGAATGATACAAATTCAGAGAGTGATGCTATTAGCAATGATGAAGGTGATGATTCCGATGATGAATAAACAATTTAATATTTAATATTTCATTTAATATTTCATTTAATATTTCATTTAATATTTATTAGTTAAATATATAACTTTTATATAAATTTATTTTTTTCATAGTTTATTTTTTCATACTTAAATTTTTTATATTTGCTGAAAGAACCTTTGCTAATAATACGACAATAAACAATATTAAAACTATTTTTGTATAGAATGTGATATTATTTATGTTTGTAATAAGAGAAGACTTATTATTTCTTAGTCTAGAAACTGTTTGATAATCTATATTATGAGCGTCTGTTTTTTTGATATGTTGGTCAGTCAATTTATTATGTTTCTCTCCTTTTAATTCTATTAATTCTTTATTTTGTTGAATTTGATATTTTTGCATATTAAATAAATTATCTAATTTCGTAATTTCACCAATAACCTTACCAAGTTCATTATTCATATCGCTAATATTTTGTTCTAGTTCAATATGTTTTTGTGTATATTTTTCTACATCATCTGAATTTGTTGATACATTTACCATATGTCCTATTGTAGTTTGTGCCATTTTTTCACAAGAATTTAAAGTTCCTTCCTTTCTATTAGAAATACACTTTAGTTCTCCGTCCATTGGCACACATTGATTTTCTAATATGATATTAGTCGGTTTCTTAACATCCATTTCAGCCCAATTGATACATTGATTACCATAATCATCTACATTAATTGGAACATCTAATTTATTTAGTTCTACATATTTATTCTCAATCCCTTTAAGAAATTTGTCTGCTTCAACCTTATATAAGTTTGATGCTGACTTTGTATCAATAAAACCTTCTAATGCTGGAGTTCTTCCATAAATTTGTCTAATAAAGTATAGTAATACTATGATTGATAATAAGCCAATTACAATATTCTGATTTTCCATTTTATTGTTTATTTATTTTAGTAAATAAATATTATCCTTATAATTATATTATATTTAGAAACAATCTTATTGTATTTTGTAATCACTAGACATACAATTTATAAAAAAAAATCCAATAAACAAATCTATTGTTTCCAAGCACTATTATTAATAATTCTGTTAATTTCAGCACTATTAACTAAATTATCCATAGTATCTAAATGTAGTCTTGTTGTATTATCTTCTGGAACATTCGACTTTGTCTTATTATCAATCCACCATTGACGCCAACCTAAATTAACACCGTGTTTTTCATTAAAAGTTTGATGAAAATTTTGCACTAATGCTATTTTCCTATCTGGTAGTATAATAGGGAGAAATGTCTCATTTGCCGTGGAAGAATTTGGTGTTGGTTCTTCTTCCTTTTTTTGCGTAATCTGTTTAGACTGATTGTAATACAACACCATAATACCAAATAATGATGCTAATAAAGTAATCTCTAATACTGTTGTATCTGTCATATTATATATTATAATTTTTTTTTTGTTTTATTATACTATTTATTTTAATTATTATAAGAGTTGTCTTAATTATTATACTAGAAATATTTTACATTAGAAGTTCTCTGACTAAAAAAATTATGTGAAATGCTTACTAGCAAGTTCCAATAAACAATTCGCCCAATCTTTAACACTACTTGCATCTTCAAATAAAACGTGTTTCTCCTCCAAAATACGTTTGCTTATCATATTACGATAATCCTTATTATTTGCCAATTTTAACGCTAGTTGTGTATAATCATTATAATTATTTACCAAACACTCTGTTATACCCATTCTTTTGTAAAAACCATATGTGAAACGCCCATTAATAAACTTTGACGCCATACTTACAACAGGAACTCCTAAATCAAACGCCTCTAGTGAAGAATTACACCCTCCAAATGGATATGGGTCTAATACAACATCTGATATATTAAGAGTGCTATAGAAATCTGCCTTATTAAGAGGAGGAAACATATGAATTCGTTTCATACTATCTCCTTCTAATTTTGACGCGATACGACACATATGACTTCTACACATAGGTATAATTCCACTCATTAATAACTGTGCTTTTGGGTCGCTATTCAATATATTTGCCAATACAGTTTCAAAACCTTCATTGAATTTGAAAAATGTCTGCATACACCAATAAATATGGTCGTCTTCACTAAACTGTTCATAGTCAATACGTGTTTTAATTTTGCTTTTATCCTTAATAAACATTTCGACTGGACTATAGTAATATGTGCCAAATGAATTTAATAATATTGGTTTCTCGCTATAATGACTATCAACTTCCTCTTCAACTTCGAAGTATTTGCTAGTAATGTAATAATCTATAGTATTAATACCACTAGTATCGGAATGACCCCACGTATTGATTTGAATAGGGGCAATTCTGCTATATGCTAGAAATGTTTGGTCTACTTTCATTCCAATATCTGGATATACAATTATATGAAAGTTATATGTTAATAAAGTTTCTCTTATTTTCGTTAGATTACCTTCTAGATGAATATATTTGTTTTGCCCATTACGATTTGACATTTTTTTATAGAAAACGGAAGCAATAGGTGTTTTAATTAATTTATTACTAGACATATCTCTAACTGTAGCATAATATACATCAAATTGACTAGATGGTAAATTTAGAATTATACCCATTCTATCTCTAAGAACTGATGAATCTGTTGCTAAACTTTCGGAAATGAAGCATACACGTATAGGTTTGCTACTAGACCATTTAATATTAGCTAGATTGGGATTAGTATAATTAATTTCAGGAAATATAGTACGGATTGTAGCGGATGCTTTCATTAAAAGTTCTTTATTTGAGAGATTTTGGTATGCTACAGGGTATAATGGATATGTTGTTTTTGTCATAAACATAAACGTAGTTTGATTAAAATATTTTTTTTTATCCCAATGTATTCGCATATAATCGAACATTTCCATCATAACCTTTCGTTGTTCATCTAGTTTATAATGTTTATAATATGGAACTTTAAAGAAAATCCAATATATTACATCTGGAACATCTAGATTTATTAAAGCATCAAATAACTTTTGATTCCATTTCAAGTTTAGATAATCATGTTGTTTTAATAAGTCTCTAGTCAGTGGTTCCACAAAAGACGATATTATATTAATGAGTGAAGGTTTTATATGTTCAAAGAGATAACCTAGTTCTATTTGTAATATATTGTATTCATTAGTTTGACATATTCTTTTGAGATTTGATACTGTTGTTTTGAGAGTATTAACCAAGTAATTATGTCTTTTCGATGTATCAATGTATTTTTCATTAGCAATTTGCCAATAATATGGGGGTTCGATAGGCATTTTACCAATATATTCTTATTTTATTTATCTTATAATTTATGATAGGGTTTAAACGTTTCATTTTTTACAAAGCCATAAATAAAATTCCTAATAAAATAGTAAATATTAGAAAATATGTCAACTATTAAAAAATCTATTAAAAAATCTATTAAAAAAAATATTAAAAAAAATATTAAAGAAAATATTAAAGAAAATATTAAAGAAATAATACTTGAAAAAATCATTGATGATAAAGATATTAGTAACAGAGAGGGAGACTTTTTCGACGCTAGTGATTACAAAATAATATTAACTGAAGATTGCGATGTATATAGGAAAGATGATATTACAGGTAAAAAAGTATTATTATTGTCATTTCGCAAAAATGTAATTAAAAAGAATATATGTAATGACGCATACCTAGCATTGGAAAAGGAAGCCAAACTAAAACACAGTAATCGTGGTGCAGCTGCTGGAAAACTCGATAGTAAGAAACTACCAGCATACGTAAAAAAAATTGTTAATAGACAAAAATATCGTGGATATTATATGGGTGCTGACGGAAAAATACGCAAAGACCATATCAGTAATCTAGTATCTAGTGGTATTATTGGCTATTACGACAAACCCGACCGCAATTTAATGGTTCATAAAACAAAGAAAAGTACTAATAAACCAATTGAAAAGTGCCGTATGACAAAATTCACAAAATCAAACCCTACCAAATGGGCTAAGTGCTTACCACTTTTACGTTCAGTTGATAGGTTATTTAAAAGTTTAGTACCAGAAGCACATAAAGAACAACTTGATCGAGCTAGTTTAACACCAAAATTCCAAATAGAAGATACAGCATTTAGCACAGGCACTATTAATTATGATTATACTACAGCATTACATAGGGATAAAGGTGATTATAACAGTGGTTTTGGCAACTTGGTTGTTTTAGAGAAATCTATGGTTGAAACGGGAATTGAAAAATACGAGGGTGGTTTCACTGGGTTTCCACAATATGGTGTAGCTGTAGATGCTAGACATGGGGACTTTGTTGCTATGGACGTTCATCAATGGCATTGTAATACTAGTATAGTTGGAAATGGTAGGTTAAGTGTAGTTTGCTATTTAAGAAGTGGTATGTTAAAATGTGCTGAAAATTAAAATTTTTTTATGCTATTATTTATTTTTTATAAACAATCTAACAGTTTGTTAGATTGATACTGTAAAAAGAAACATCACAATATGTGTGGTTCTACTATAATCATTAAGAGTAATACTGCCACTAGCAATAATGGGTATTGTTCTATAAATATTTCAATTATTAATAAGAAATCTATTATTTCATTAAAAACCCAAATAAGTCTTGGTATGATATGTTGTATTCGTTGTGAAACAACATTGGTACCTAGGATACTAGAAATGCTTACAGAAGAATATCCAGATGCGAATATTGAAGTACAATAATCAAGTTTATAATTAAAATTAGCAATAATAATAATTTTTTTCTATTTTTGTTATAAAATTGATTTTTTTTATCATAAATTTTATATTTTATCTCAAAACTGTCAAGCATTTACCAGTTAATTCTCCCAAAACCAAGTTGTTAAGAACTTATAATTAACAATGGCTAAACCACCATCGAAGAGGAGAAGGATACAAAAGAATGGGAACCCTTCTTCCCAAGATGATGGGAACCCTTCTTCCCAAGATGATGGGAACCCTTCTTCCCAAGATAATAATATTATAAAGTTCGAGAAACCACCTAAAGTATTTACAGATAGATTTGACTTTATCAATGAACTTCAAAGTTTTTTGAAAGAAAATGTTGGATTTCCAATCAAACTTCTAATAGTATTTTATGGATTATTAGGTTGTAGTAATGATGATACATACCTAAAATTGGGTGATATGTTGCGTGAAATTGGTATTAAAAGTGAAGTATTTGATGGAGATGACGGGGATATTGAAACAATGAAAAATTTTTATGACAATGGTCCAAATGCCACTGTCATTTTGGATACTAGAGGGTCGAGCCCCCAAGAAATCCAACAAGTCCAAAGTGCTGCTTCAAAATGTGGTGCCGTCATGCAATACGCATTTGATGACAAACCTGATATGGAGAGATTACGAAATAACTTTATATGTGATAGAAAGTTTGCTAAAGCGTTTATTGAAGTAGCGCATATTACAGCTGAATTGAATGGATATCCTGACAACCCCGATTGTATTGCTATACTAAGTAATGATGAAAAATATGTGCTAGATTTCGCAATTTGCGTTAGAAATAATACCCAATTAGATTTTGAGTATGCTGCTAAAATATTTGCGACTTATCTCTTTAAAAAGGAAGAGATTTTCCAAGTGCCAAGTTTGGAAGATTTATAAATAAAATATTAAATATTAAATATAAATCAAAGATATAATAAATAATAAATTTTTTTTTTTAATATGTTTCTATTTTTATATATTTTTATATTTTCACATAGGATTATATTGAAATCTCACTTTAAAGTATTTACTTAAATTGAGTGCCTTACCATAAACTGCAACACTAACTGTTTTACCATCTTTTACAACAGCAGGTTTTAACAAGGGTTTGTCTCCTATAAAATACATCATTTCCTTTATATTCTTACTTCTAACACCACTACCCTTCTTAATAGTTAAATAAAGTCCTCTCTTATCACGAATTACATAATTGCCGTGTAAAATATCTAGTATAAATCGGCTACTTTCTTCTCTACTAGCATCAGCGATTACTGTATTGTCCTCTAGCATTCTCAAATATTTCCCATTGTGTGCTACAAAAGCAATTTCGTCTTTTTCCCATATTTCATCTGTTATAATCTCCAATTTATATTGTTCCTTTTGCTTACTAGGGATTGATGCCATACCAATTCGTAGGATACCATCTTCATCAACCATAACATATCCGCCATTATTATGTTTTAACTCAACATATTTCCTATGTGGAACATCAACTAGGTGAAAACACGTATTTTCTATAACTTTCGTATTTGGACTTTTGCGATATTCTTTCAAAAATCCATTATAATTACCTATAACACTCACACTATCTTTATCTAGACTAGCAAATGATAAATAACCTTTCCAGGTATCTTCTCTAGTATCCTGTGTATCACTACCACATACACTGTGGATTGGTAAGAATGTTGCTAACTTTACATCAGCATCATCGTATCTAGGATTATTTAATTGGACGTAATCGCTTCCAAGAGATAGGAATTGAGTTGTATCCTTTGCCGTGCTAATCATAATACCGTTTGGAAATCTGCGACTGCGTGATTGTGTTAGTAGGAAACATTGTTCTATTGGGTGTTTGTATCTAATAGTTTTATCTGGCATTACAATACGATTTTTAATAGGAACTCCAGAGAATTTCAAATTTTCCCTGTCTGTTTGTAAATATAAGTCTTGATTACTGTATAGTTGGATTGCTACTAATTTCCCGTTCATTATTTTAATAAAGTCCTCATAAATAGTATAGTTTAGTTTCTTTTTTACTGGGTATTTATTCATTATATCTTCGACTGGTTCAACTGATTTATGAAAGCGTAATCCCGTTGGTTTTAGTATAAAACTGCTTTCTTTGAACATATCGATATATGCGTCCATTTTATCGTCGTGTATTTGGTAATTCATTGATATAAATTGGCAACCATATCTCATAGCATTAGAAATATCATAATTAAGGGAGAATACGTCGGCTTCCTCGTCTGTGCCTACCACTGTGTCATTATGTGGGAGGACAACTGTTAAACCTGCTTTGTTGTAGTTCCCTAAGACATCTACGATAGTATCGTCTGTTTGTAAATCGCGTAGATAGTCTTGTGATATTGTTAGAGAGGATAAGTCTTTATATTTAGCTTTAAAGTGTTCGCTATCTTCCTCCTGTGCTTTTCGGGATAAAATCTTATGATATGGTTTAGATCCTGCTTTTTGTGATGTGTCATTATTAATTATTTGGTCAATTTCAGTATGTTTAATACGTTGAATGTAATTGTCGGAAGGGATTATTAGTTGGGTAAGTTTATCACTAGATACGTGTTCTTGGCTAGATAGTAGGATAACTTTGTTTAGTAATTTACATATGCGTTCGTGTGCGATTGGGTATTTGTGATATTTTGCAGGTTCTAGTAATCGTTTCGACAAATATTGTTTAATTGTGTCTGCTAGTAAGTCTAGTGTAGTTTTATCGTCTGTTTTTAAATTCAAATAGATGAATAGGGGATAGTTCAAAGAGCCTTCTGTTTTAACAAATGCCATTCTGCTAACTACATTTAATGCTTCGTGAATATTTAGTGTGTTAAGACTGTTAATCCATTTGCCAGTTTTATCACCAGTTGCGATAACAGGTCTAGAGCCAGATTGTAGGGCTTCTTGGCATATTTGTAGTTCAATGTATCTAGCACCTGAACGTAATACAGTTTCTAGCATTTCTAGGGATACATAGTCAAATTTTTGGTTTCCAATACAGGCTGAGTTGAAACTAGATGCGATATAGTAGTCTGATAGGATAGTATCGTCGTCTGAGTTGTCTATTTGATGACACATTGGTAAGTTTGTAAGTTTTACTTTTTCTGGATAGTCTATTTCACGAATTACACTATGATTTCTACGAGTGTATGAATAATAATATAAACTAAATAGGAGAAATATTAATATTACTCCCATAATTAATATCATAGTTGTGTTTGGAACCATTTTTAAATTTTGCCTTTAATATTTTATTTATAATATTTAATTCTATTCTGTTATTATCTATTGGGAATAATTTGTTAATGAAAAATCAAATAAAAAAATATAAAATATCAAATAAAAAAATATAGAATTTAATAATATATAAGTTTGAATAATAGAATTTATGTTAAAGTGGAATATCTAGTTATTAGTCCATGTTGTTAGACAATGGGTACAAATATACATATATTTCATATCATTATCGTCAATTTTAATATAAACAACTAGATTACGATTTTTATCAGTTTCTTCTAAAGTCTCAGCTTCTTGTTTAGAAGGGCAATCGTTATTAACACAAGGCATATTATTAATGTGGGGGATAGTTGGGTCATTTACTATATTTTGTAATTGTTTTTTATCAAGAATTTGTAATTTTTGTAAATTATATTCATTTTTGACAATACATTTATCTTTTTTTG
>Ga0181597_10002438_pt1 | contig 20140 bp, 14 predicted proteins | sample 041ome_5_FD_148647 | JGI IMG/M metagenome (GOLD analysis project Ga0181597, IMG submission 148647) | Coastal salt marsh microbial communities from the Groves Creek Marsh, Skidaway Island, Georgia - 041403US metaG (spades assembly) | ecosystem: Environmental > Aquatic > Marine > Intertidal zone...
AAAAGTGGAAGGATCAGAAGCAAACAGATCGTAACCAAAAGGTTTGATAGCATCGGTTTCGGATTTCCCAAACTCTTCGGCCCGCTTTTCAATTTCCCTCCGCTGTAATTCCTTAATTTTACGCAAAAGTGCCTTGCTTTCCTCCAATGCTTCCAACAATTCATTGTCTTCCGAAGAATTTTCCGCTCCTACTTGGGACTGTAAACGAGCAACATCGGCCGATATCATCCTTTCCATACTATTTAAATCTCCCAGAAACTCAGAGCGTTCCTTGAAAGACTCCTCTTCGGGTTTCTCTACCTTAACTGAGCGATTGGGGATTGAAGCAGTTGGAGCAGACTTGGGCACTCCTCCACCACTGGCCCCATATTGATTAATTAATTGCTGGCGTTGATCGGGGGATAATTTGGACAGCGTCGCCATGGCCGCTGGATCCAACTGTGCATTCAACCAACCACCCAAAATTAGGCATGGAATGGTGATTAAAATCGTACGAATCTTATTCATGATAATTGTAAGAAGTTGATCAAATTAAAATGTGCGGGTAACGGAAAGAAAACCACTTAAACCATCGTCTTTCTTACTTCCTTGCGGTTGCAAGGACTCCCACCCCAATGAGGTATGAACGGAAAGACCGTATTTAGGGTACGGACGGGCATTGAAAACATCGATTGAAAAGTAGTCGGTGGTAACGCCGTTGGATACTGAACTGGTTCCCAGTCTTGGTGCGGAAAGATTTGGATTTCGCCCGTTTTTATCACGCGGATAATCATGGGGAGGAGGATTGAGCAAAGGCCCTGCATTGAGTTCACCGGTACGCAAGGTTGCACCCCAACCGATGCCATCTTTTCTCAGTAACAATCCTCCAAGACTGAGAATTTGGGAATCCTGATCCGCCCAGTGTCCTAAAGGGCGGCCCCGATATCGAAAACCCTCTCCATAAATGTGGTGTCCATAAGTAATATTTCGGGTACGAGGATCCCCTGTCCACCAGTAGGATGTAAGGTCCGCATATTCAGCAAAGACTCGAAGTGTGGCATCCCCGAAATCCTTCCATCCTTCGATCCCATATTGAAAAAATAATGCCTCTGGAAAGAAATTTTCTTCATCTTCTCCTGCTACCTGCCCATACAGAGCAATGGGAAGGTCTAATACTTTCCAGCGAAGATCGATACCAGCTAACTGGTTTCCAGGTTGTTCGCTATCAGTCTCGTTATCTTGACTAAGAAATCCATCTACCCACATGTTAAGAGAATTAGTTCGACCATCCCCTCCGAGTTGAAGCATTCTAAAAAAACCAATTTCCAATCCATCAATTAAAGTGGGTCTGACTTCTCCACGCATTCCCCAAAGGTAGTGGTTCGGATAATCGGTGACGCCAGCATCCCCTCTTTCGTCTTCCATCTGTCCAATAAAGGAATGAAAACTCCAAGGGCCAATCCAAGACAACCACTTAGTTTCAAAGGGTTCAGGAACCCGACGGTCAATGGAAATGGCAGGGATAGGGCGGGCATTGGTGGAGAGAATTAAGCTGCCATCCCAACCTGGCCCCCACCAACGCTCGACCTGGCCAAAACTGGCCGACCAGTTACCTAGGCGAGCGGCAATGTAAGAACCATCCAGGGCAAGTCCTTCATCTTTCCTGCCCTTCCAGTCGGTTTCCATCCCATAAAAAGCATTCAAGGATAGCTTTGCTGCAAAACGATCATTCATCCAGGAAACCGATGCGTTGGTGGCAAAACTGGATCTTGGCTCCGGGCCAAATCCGCGGGCGGTCACTCGGTCATCGGATATGCCGAGAGTCGTAAAAATAGGTGAGAAGCCAGAATTAGACTCCAAGGAAATCCTGTTATCCAAAAGGTTGTGAGGCAGCAAGGAGGACTGCTCCGCACTCATACCGCTAAGTCCACCCAAATCCAATGGCCAGGTATTTTGCAAACCCGTTAATGCACCCGAATCTCCAAGCATACGAATCTCATGGCGAATAAATGGATTATTCGGAGATAAATAAGGCTCCGCTATGACCTGAAAGGCAGAGGCTATGAGCAATAAAATGAGGGAGACAACACGCATAAATTCCACAATTCATGATGCAAATTCGATAGAAACGAGCAATCAGAAAGGATTTGGCTCGCTCAAAACCTGGGATTCTTCTAGTCCACAATGTAATTACCATGGAGGACGATCCTTTATTTCGCAGAACACGCAAGCACGCAGAAAAGCGATTAGTCTTTCATTCGGGCCAGAGCGACTCGAGCAGACTACAGATGATCAAAGACTTTGTTCGGCTCGAAAAAGAAATGCTCCAAAGGTACCACCTCAAAGGAGACTCAGGACTTCGCCTAACCCGAGCTCGTTCCATTATTATGGATGTGCTCATTCAAAACCTTTTTGATTATGCCCTGAGAGTGGCCGAAGAAAGCTTGGTTAAGATCAAGCCCATGTCGCTCCTTGCCACCGGTGGATATGGCAGAGGTGAACTCAGTCCCCACAGCGATATCGACCTCATGTTTCTCTACCCAAGAAGCTCAATGGGTAAATCACTCGACCTTCTCAAGGAAACCATGACCCGTGAAATCCTTTATCCGCTCTGGGATACCGGAATGAAAGTAGGTCATGCCACGAGGGAAGTCGGCGAAGCTCTGTCTGAGGCACAGAAAGACATCCGTAACAAAAACTCGATGCTCGACGCCCGTTACCTTTGTGGCGACCGCAAAGTTGCATCGAAATTTATCCAAAAATTTCTCCGGCATTGCAGAAAGAAAAAACCTGGCGAATATCTAACGGAGCTTCTTCAACATCAGGTGGCAAGGAGAGAAGAGAAAGGTGATACCGTATTCTTGCAGGCACCTGATCTCAAAAATGGGGTAGGTGGACTGCGCGACTACCAGGGCGTTCTGTGGATGGCCAAAGTTAAATTTGAGGACGATGCCCTGAAGGGACTGGTGAAAAGAAACTACCTCGACGCCCAACAGGCACAATCCTTTACGGAAGCCTACTCTTTTTTATTGCGGGTGCGTAATGAGCTTCATTTCCGGAGCAAGCGCCCAGTCGATATTTTACATCTTGAAAAACAACCCGAGGTGGCTCTGGGGCTAGGTTACGATGATCCGGAAATGTTTCCACGGGTGGAAAAATTCATGGGTGATTATTACGCTCGGGCCAACACAATTCATCAAATTTCGAACATTCTTGAACAACGACTCATTCACTCAAATAGCGGGCACACCGCATCTTTAAGTTTTCGGGCTGTACTCCAGGCATACCGCTCCCCACCGATCGAGAAAGTGGATGGGTTTGAGTTAAGAGACCAATGTCTCTATGCCGAGAACAACGAAGTCTTTGATAAGGAACCTGAGCGAATTCTCCGAATTTTCAGGCACGCGCAGCGGCTCAATGTCAAACTTTCTCCAAGTCTGCGTTCTCTGGTAAGAAACCGGTTAACTTTAATTGATGGCACTTTGATCAACTCCCCTTCGGCCAATGTTTGCTTTCGTTCACTTCTTCAGGAAGTCGGCAATGTGGCTCCCATACTTAATGAAATGCATGATTTGGGTGTGCTGGGTCGTTTTGTTCCTGAATTTGGGAGGCTATCCTGCAAAGTACAGCACGACCTCTACCATCGCTTCACTGCCGATGTCCATGTCCTTAGATGTATAGAAATACTTGATGATGTTTTTCAGAACAAACGACCAGGCGGAGCCCATTACCTGGAGGCCCTCAGAAAGAATGAAGTACCTGGTCTTCTCTACCTGATTTTATTTCTTCATGACCTAGGTAAAGATCATGGACCCAAAGGCCACTGTGAACGGGGTGTTGAAATTGCTACTCCCCTAATGGATCGTCTGGGCATCGCACAGGAAATGCGTGACCGCATCCTCTTTGTAATAAGAAACCATTTGGAAATGGTACGGTTTGCCAACAAGTTTGACCTCGATGACCCGGAAGTAATTGATTCATTCGCTAGCTTTGTCGAGGGCGAGCAGCGGTTGCGCTTCCTCTATGTTCATACCTACTGCGATGCCAATGGAACCGCACCCGATCTCTGGAACTCCCACAAGGAGGAATTGCACACACACTTATTTTCCAACACCCTAAGGGTTCTAGAAGGAAAGAGAGCCAGAAAAGATCCCAACGAACTGAGAGATGCTTTCAAAGAAATGGAAGTAGAAGGAGTGGATAAGGAAACCATCCTTCATCATCTCAACCAAGTGCCCCTACGCTACTTTTCTCACACCGATGAGGAAGAAGTCTCCCTCCATGTAAAAATGGTCGATACCTTTTCAAAACTTGGTTCTCCAAATGACCGACCTGTGGTCAATTGGCGTAATGACCTGCGCCGGGGGCTCACCATTGTCGATCTGGCAGTAAAGGACCAATCTGGGCTTTTTGAAAAAGTGTCCGGTGCCTTTGCCGTGGCTGGACTGAATATTCTGGGTGCCCGTGCAATCACCCGAAGTGACCACCTCGCGATCGATGCATTTTATGTAGAGAACGAGGATGGGGGAATCGTTGAGAATGAGGAGACGCGTCAATTATTTGAACAGATGCTTGGTGAGTTCCTCGGTGGACACTCGGTGCCAGATGATAAGATCAAGGCACGCAGGAAGAGAAAAGAAACAAGCAACATCTTTACCAACAAAGATAAATTTGGGGCAAAGATCCCTCCGCAGGTCGATGTATACCGAGATATTTCGCTCGGGCGCACCATCGTGGAAGTACGGGCAGCCGACCGGATTGGCCTCCTTCACCTAATATCAAAACATATTTCGGAAGCCGGGTTCAGTATTATTTTCGCAAGAATTGCTACGGAGCAGGGCGTCGCCACCGATGTATTCAATATCGAATATCAGGGAGACAACGCTGTCCCCTCCCCCTCGAGCTTCCTCGAGTTACGCGAGCAAATCGGCACTGCTCTGCATGCTGGTAAATTCTACCACGAGGTATAGGGATTACCCTTATTCAAATTGCTCCGAAACCGTGGAAACTAGCGGAAGGGACAAGCAAAAAGTGGTACCTTCCCGATCAGACTTTATCAGCTCTAGGTCACCGTCATGGGCACGAAGCAAACGTTTAGAGATAGTTAACCCGAGGCCCGATCCATCTTTTCGCCCAGTAAGGAAGGACTCGAATATGTGCGTTTTGAATTCCTCGGGAATGCCGATTCCCGTATCCCGCAGATAGACCAATACCCGACCTTCCTCCCTTTTCACTATCAACTCTAACTGGCCACCCTCGGGCATGGCAGAAAGTGCGTTTAAAATGAGATTGAGTAAGGCCTGCTGTATCTGACCCTTGTCTACAAATACCAAGCACTCCTCAGAACAGGGCTGAAAATCTAGAGATACCTGAGACTGCTCGAGTTTTAAGCGGACCAGCAAAAGGGCATCCTCCAGAATTTCCTGAATCGAAAAATTTCGACGAAATGATTCCCTACTCTTTCCAAAATCCAGAATTCTGCCGGCAATCTGCTCAAGGTGATTCAACTTTTCACGGATGACCGTTAGGTCCTTTGCCTGGTGACCGTTTTCCTGATCGGTTAGTTCGAGGGAATCAAAAAGTAACCGGACCACCATCAACGGGTTGCGTATCTCATGAGCAATTTCCGCAGCCAGAGTACCAAGTGTAGTCAACCGTTCACTCTTTCTCATACTTTCCTCCGAATCAAATACCCGCTCGTATAGACGAGCATTTTCTATGGCAATTGCACCCAAGTCTGCCAAAGCACGGGCAATCATACGTTCATCGTCATGAAAGCGATGAGGACGGTCCAAATAATGTGTAACCAGACCAATGGGTTCCTCCTCATAAATCACTGGAGTGACCAGCATGGAATGCAGACCTTCGGAGCGGATTAAATCCATGAAATGATGCTCTTCAGTTCTCAGCAGGTCCCGTGTTTGGACCTGCCGGTGACTTCTCAAGGCACTTCCTAGGAGACTGTCTGCAGGTTTCAAAGCCTCTTCATAACTTCTGGTGCCCTGATCGTCGTGCAGGCAATGCAGGTGAAGCAAGTCCTTCTGGGCATCGTAGAGAAAAAAGGCCGAAAGCCTGCAATCAAGCAGCAATAATCCCTCCCTAGAAATAGTTTTGAGCACTTCATCCATTTTTCTTTTGCCAGACATATCCTGGCCCAAAAGAACGAGGCTTTGCAACTGACCCGCTTTCTTTCTAAGCTGTTGTACCATCCACATATTTTCCAATACCCGGCTCGCCTCATTTGCCATAAGCACGAGGACACGCAAATCATTCTCACCGAAGGCACCGACCTCGTAGGAATCTACATTTAAAGCACCCACCGTACGGTTTCCCTCAGTCAGAGGTGCGGCCATTTCCGCCTTCACGCTATTATCGAGCTGAAAATACTTTTCCTCCTTAGAAACATCCGGACAGAGCAAAGGCTCTCCATTTGCCGCCACCCATCCGGTAATCCCCACTCCAATGGGCAATTCAAAACCCCGGCTTTGCTCGGGCAACCCACGCTGAACTTCAATGAGCAGGGTATCGGAATTTGCATTTAACAGTGAGATCGAAGCAGAATTTGCCGAAAAGGTACGCATGACCTCATCGAGAATCCCTTCCAGTGCATGAACGGGGTCCAACTGCCTACCTGACAGTGCACTGATGCGGTACAACGCATCGATTGCACTGCGATCAGAGGAATGTCCGGCATGGTAATTTTGCACAACAAAGACCCATATAGACCGGATTTAAAAAGGGCGAGTATGGAAAGATGCTCCCGCAATCAGACGGAAGAAAAAAGGGATTATTACTTTCCCTGGATAAAAAACTCCCAGGTTTTCTCCAATTGTTTTCCATAGAGAGAACTGACAAATGGCCGCCGCGATGGCCGTTTCGGTTCTTTTAGTAAACTCATGCCTGCCTCTCTGGGAAGTCGATTACTCTTTCTACTGTTACAACGGATACAGGAAGTGACCACATTTTCCCAGGAGGTTCCCCCTCCCCTATCCTTGGGCAAGACATGGTCCATATTCAATTCCTTGGGGGCGAAGGTTTTTCCGCAGTACTGGCACCGATAATCGTCCCGCTCCAAAAGGTTTTGTCGGTTAAACTTCATTTCCTGAAGCAAAATCCGGTCGTAGGTGCGCAGAAGAAGTACGCTCGGAACAATGACCGATTGGTTTACGGTGTGGATAATACGGTTTCCTCTGCTCGCCTCCGCTTCTTTGCAAAACTCAAACCATTTGGCTGCATCGAATACCCGAAAGCTTTCATCTTCAGCGTAGATCACTTGGGCATGGTCCAAAGAAAGCAAACTGAACGCCCGCTCCACCCCAACGACATTAACCGGTTGCCATAAACGATTAAGTACAAGGGTCTGATAACCTGTATCCATCCTAACCGACTATAACGGAGGAAGGCCTAGGTACGTCAAAGTCTTTTTTCTCTTTTATACTTCGCTTTTTATATGGGGGCAACCCCACTTAATAACTCCGTCCATCCTTGTTTTCGTAAAAGTTAAGAAACGCTTTGTGGGCCACCCGGTATCCGCCCGGCGTAGGATAATCTCCGGTAAAATACCAGTCTCCGGGATGGTCGGGTAGTGCTTCATGAAGATTCTCCACGCTTTGGTAGAGTATTTCCACCTTGGTCACCTCTTTCAAAACATCGGGTGCAACTAACTCAGCAACTCGTTCAGAGATTTGATCGACAGTAAAGTGCTCGTAGACCCGCTTTACATGGTTGACTGGTTTAGAAGGAGGTTTGGCCAGAGCTTCCCGGCATTGCTGGGCAACTTCTTTTAGCAAGCCACGATACCCATGGTCTTGGATGAGGGAAATGGCGGCCTGAAAGGCGATGAATTTTCCAAGTTCGGACATATCGATACCGTAACAGTCCGGATAACGAATCTGGGGAGCAGTCGAGGCGATGACCAACTTGCGGGGTCGGGAACGGCCAAGTATTTTCAAAATGCTCTTCTCGAGCGTAGTTCCGCGCACAATGGAGTCATCGATACAGACCAAAGCATCATGCTCTTCCCGAACCACGCCATAGGTGATATCATAGACATGGGATACTAACTGGGCCCGCCCAGACTCCTGACTGATAAAGGTGCGTAGCTTAATGTCCTTATTGGCTATTTTCTCGCCCTTCGGCCAGTTATCCATCACCAGCTCATCGATTAGGGAATCAGTCAGTTTGCCCGACTGACGGGCATCAATGAGCCGTTGCTTTACCTCTGCCCGCCTAACCAAGCGGAGTTGTTCCATAAATCCATAATACGCACTCTCCGCAGTATTGGGAACATAGCTAAATACACTCCTTGAAAAATCCCTTCCCACTGCTTCGACCACTTGAGGAACGAGCAAGGCACCCAAGGTTTTTCTTTCGGCATAGATGTCAGGGTCATTGCCCCGAGAAAAATAGATTCTCTCAAAGGAACACCCCGCGGTTTTTTCGGGACTTTTCGAAAACTGATCCTTAATTAGGGAACCATCCGGACGGACCACGAGAATCCCTCCCGCTTCAATCTCAGAGATTTCATCCACCGACTTATTAAAAACCGTCATTAAGGGAGCCCGTTCCGAAGCCACGGCAAAGACCTCATCATCCTCAAAATAATACCCTGGGCGAATACCCTGCGGATCGCGCATGGCAAAACAATCACCCGTGCCCAGAATGCCGGCCAATGCATATCCGCCGTCCCAATTCTTAGAGGCTTCGCGGAAAATCGAAACGGGATCAAGCTTGTCTGATATCCATCTGGCATGTTCATCGCCTACCACACCCTCAGTGGATGCCTGCCTCGCCAACTGATCCACTGCGGAGTCGAGATAATAACCGGACTCCTCTAAAATTGCCTGGGTATCGGTATCAAACACCGGATGCTGGCCACGCTCCACCAGTCGCTGGTTTAACTCCTCTACATTGGTAAGATTAAAATTACCCGCAATCATGAGGTTTTTTCCCGGCCAGTTGCTTTTGCGGAAATAAGGATGGCAGGTATTCGAACCATACTGCCCCGATGTTCCATAGCGCAAATGGCCCAGAAGAATCTCTCCACCATAATCAAAGTTCTTTTTAATGGTGTCGGGAAATTCGTAAAATGCCCGACCCTTTTTGATCATTTTACCCAGAGCCTTATGCTGAGAGCCAAAGATTTTCGCAAGTGCCTTGGAACTGGTGCTGCGCTCGCGAAACATGAAAGACTCCCCCGCGGGCATATTCAATTTCATTGATCCGATACCGGCTCCGTCCTGCCCACGGTTGTGCTGCTTTTCCATCAGCAAAAACAACTGATTGAATGCCCATAGGGGGCTACCGTATTTTTCGTTAAAATAAGAAAGGGGCTTTTTCAGCCGAATCATTGCGATCCCGCAATGATGTCCAATTTCGTCACTCATTCGAAGAAATCGTGATCGGCAGGCTAGGCAATTTCCATGCGTTTAGGAATTGCACTTTCCCATGCATTCTTCAAGCCGGAAACTTGACTATTCAGTACAGATCGGCTTCCAACTTCCACCTTTAACTCATCTGATTCATTGGTTTGGCCAAGGGAATGTGCACTGAGTCCGATGGATTGGGCAGCATTCAATACCTCTTCCCGGTCGGCGGACCTCACCGCAATAACTGCCCTTGCCTGGCTCTCCCCAAAGAGCAGCGAATCCAGTCTGCCGGACGAACCAAGATCAGGCAACGAAACCGAGGCTCCGAGCTTTTCTACACCAAAAAGCATCTCAGCGAGGCATACCAGAAGCCCCCCTTCAGCAAGGTCATGAGCCGCGTGGATTTTTCCATTCTCAATTTGGGAAATCAGGAAGTCCTGAAGATTCTTCTCGGCTGCGAGATCAACAAAGGGACAGGTTCCCTCTTTTTTACTAAACTGAGTCTGCAGGTAATAACTTCCACCCAACTCATGGGGCAATCCCCCTAGGAGGATTAATTCCACTCCAGCCTCACGCACACAACTCCGGGTCACCCGATCCGCCTGGTCAATCAGTCCGACCATGGAAACCACCGGGGTAGGATCGATTGCACCCTCCCCATGTTCATTGTATAGACTGACATTGCCTCCGACCACGGGAACATCGAAATGGGCACAGGCATCAGCCAATCCCTTTACGCACTCTTTGAGCATATGATAGGCCTCGGGCTTGTTGGGATTACCAAAGTTCAAGTTATCCGTAACAGCAAGGGCACGGGCACCAGAGCAGGCGAGGTTACGCATACATTCAGCAAAGGCAATTTGGGCACCAGCATAAGGGTCAAGGTAGCAAAAGCGATTATTGCAGTCATTGGCAATGGCGAGAAATTTATTAATCCCCGCAATGCTAAGTTTGACCACGCCCGCATCACTCCCCGGTTCGACCGTGCATCCCGACATCACCATGTGATCGTATTGCTTCCAAACCCATTGCTTCGAGGCAATGGTCGGATGCTGGAGCAAGCCAAGGAGCGAGTCCTCCACCTTATCGGCAGCAAGCTCAGGAATGGAGTCGACTTTCCATTCCCGAGCCTGTGCCAGATGGGCAGGCTCGCTTGCTGGCTGGTCGTAGACCGGTGCCTCGTCGGTAAGAGACTTCGCAGGCAAGTCCGCCACCACCACACCCTTGTGGCGAACGACCATACGGTCTCCGTCTTTTACCTCACCAATGTGGGCGGCGTGCAGGTCCCATTTCTCGAAGACCTCTTCGAGTTCCCGCTCGCGGCCCTTGGCTACGATTACCAGCATGCGCTCCTGGCTTTCAGAAAGCATAATTTCATATGAATTCATCCCGGTTTCCCGCTGAGGCACAAGGTCGAGATCGATCTCGATACCAGAATTTCCTCGCGATGCTGTCTCACAACTCGAGCAGGTAAGCCCGGCTGCCCCCATATCCTGTATTCCGACCACCAATCCAGGTATGGACATCATTTCGAGGCAGGCTTCGAGGAGAAGTTTTTCCATAAACGGATCCCCCTTCTGTACCGCTGGGCGGTCCTCCGCACTTTCCTCGGTCAGTTCACGGGAAGCAAAACTTGCCCCACCCAGACCGTCCCGCCCGGTGCCCGGGCCCACATAGTAAACGGGATTCCCCACGCCAGTGGCGGCCCCTTTTTGAATTTCATCGTGACGCAGAATCCCGGCACACAGGGCATTGACTAGTGGATTCCCCTCGTAGCAGTCATCAAAATAGACATCTCCCCCCATGTTGGGAATACCCAGGCAATTGCCATAATGGGAAATCCCGCTGACCACTCCGCGGAACAGGCGTTTCACCTGACTGGACTCGAGAGATCCAAAGCGCAAAGAATTGGTCAGCAAGACCGGACGTGCACCCATAGTGAAAATGTCGCGAACAATGCCCCCCACTCCGGTAGCCGCCCCCTCAAAGGGCTCAATGGCACTGGGGTGGTTATGGGACTCAATCTTAAAGGCAACACCCCATCCTTCTCCCACATCTATGACCCCTGCATTTTCCTCGCCCGCTTTGACCAAAACCTGACCGATCGCGCTTTTATCTTTTTTCTCAGTCGGAAATAATTTGAGCAGCTTGCGGGTATTTTTATAGGCACAGTGTTCCGACCACATCACCGAGAAAATTCCCAACTCGGTAAGATTGGGTGTACGCCCAAGAATCTTCAGAATTTGTTCATACTCCTCGGGAAGCAACCCATGCTGGGCGATCAGTTCCGGAGTGATCTCGACATTGAGACAGGGATCTGGGTTGGGAGGAAGCGGGGCGGTTGGGGTTTCCATGGCTTAAGCAGAAAGTTCGGCGGGGGATGAAACAAGGAGAGGTTGGAGAAATGCACGCAATACCGGCAGGCCATCCAGGCAGGGATGGTGGTCCTCCACCGCCCTTTCCGGATGGGGCATCATGCCATAAACATTGCCCGAGCGGTTGCGGATACCAGCAATATCATTGAGAGAACCATTGGGGTTGGGCTGGTAGCGGAGCAATACCTGTTGGTTGGCTTCCAGGTCGGCCAGCACGGCATCATCTGCCCGATAGTTTCCCTCACCATGAGCAATGGGCAGGTCGAGCGAATCCCCCAGGGCACCGCGGTTAAAGCGGTTATTGGAATCCTCCACCTTCAGCCTTTGGTTGAGGCAACGGAATTCCATGCAGTCATTTCTGACCAATGCACCGGGAAGAAGGCCCGACTCGCAAAGGATCTGAAATCCATTGCATATACCAAGCACCTGCCCGCCCTGATCGGCAAAGCGTTTTAGGTCGGTCATGATCGGGGAAAACCGGGCGATGGCACCGCACCGCAAATAGTCCCCAAAGGAAAAGCCACCAGGCACGATGACCGCCTCCACCCCACTGGGCAGAGGGTCTTTGTGCCAAACCCTGCCAGCTGGCAGGCCAATGACATCTTGCACGGAGTGCTCGGCATCCCAATCACAATTGGACCCGGGAAATTGAATAATTACAACCTTCACGATATTTTTTCCTCCTTGGATGGTTCATCCCCAAAAACTTCTTCCACTACCGGATTGGTAAGCAAACCAATCCCTTCAATCTCCACCGTCACCTCATCTCCTGGCACAAGAAACCTGCGTGGATCCCGGGCCTCCCCCACCCCACTCGGAGTGCCGGTTAATATAAGTGTGCCGGGAAGCAGGCTGGTGCTCCCACTAAGAAATGAAATGAGTGTAGGTATATCAAAAATCATGTCCGAGGTGGAAGACTCCTGCATCTTGTCCTGGTTGACAAATGTGCGCAGGGTAAGGTTGGACGGATCGGGCAGTTCATCGGTGGTGACCAGACAGGGACCGACCGGGCAAAAAGTATCAAAGCTTTTACCCCGACAGAACTGACCGCCCCCTTTTTCTTTCTGCCAGTCCCGTGCACTTACATCATTGGCGGCGACATAGCCCAAAACATAGGAAAGAGCATCAGCAGGAGAAACATTTTTGCAGGGCCGGCCAATCACCACCCCCAATTCGCCCTCGTAGTCCACCTTGTCGCTGCGTAAAAATCTGGGGATCACAATGGGATCACCGGGGTTCTGCACCGTAGTGGGTGCTTTCATGAAGACCACCGGGTGCTTGGATATCTCCGCCCCTGTCTCCTCGGCATGGGCCCGGTAATTGTGCCCAATTGCGTAGATGCAACGAAAGTCTATCGGGGTAAGAAACTGAAAAGGCGTAATTGCCTGATCTGTGGCCTGAAAGGAACCATCCGGTTTTTGGACGATAAGAAAGGTCCTTCCCTCCTCATCGAACCGACCAAATCCCATTTTACCGGACTGGTCGAGGTGACGGAAGATTTTCACTCTGGTGAGATCTCGTAACGATAATCTTCAATTACTGGATTGCTCAGCAATCCATCGCAAAGGCGGTCGATCTCCTCGCGGACTTCAGGTGTATCCGAACCCTCCATCTGAAAAGTCACCGTCTTACCGACGCGGACACCCTCAATGGAATGATGGCCCAAGCTTTTAATCGCTTGCTCGACTGCCGCGCCCTGGGGATCCAAAACTGTAGTTTTGGGGGAAACAAATACCGTTACCTTCACGCCTTATCTTAAACACAGCGAATTCCCCCTTCTTTCAATCCTTAGTTGCGCACGTGAGAAATTAACTTCCATTCATTCTACCCACCGGATGAAAACAACGCACCTCCCTTTCGCCCAGAGAGGAAAGCCCCGGTTCCTTCAAGCAGGCGTCCGAGCGGTGGGAACAACGGTTTTGAAAACTGCAACCTTGGGGCATATTGCTGAAGGAAGGAACTTCCCCTTTCAAAATCACGGGCGGGCGGTTGCGGTCGAGCGTGGGAACTGACTGAACAAGTGCACGAGTGTATGGATGTAACGGGGCGGATAAAACCTCGCCCGTCTTGCCTGACTCCACGATCTTACCGAGGTACATTACATAGAGTCGGTCGGACAAGGTCCGTACAAGGGATAAATCATGAGCAATAAAGAGCAGGGAAAGGTCTAGTTTTTCCCGCAATTCGAGCAGAAGCTCAACCATTTGTGCCTGTATCGAAACATCCAGGGAGGAAACAATCTCGTCACAAATCATCAACTCCGGTTTCATGCCAATTGCTCGAGCAATGGAAATGCGCTGGCGCTGACCACCGCTAAAAGAGTGGGGGTAGCGATTCATATAATCGGGAGACATACCCACTTGTTCGAGAAGTTGGGCAACATAATCGGTCACCTCCTCTCGGGCACAGATCTTATGGTAAAGTAACGGAAAGGAAAGTATTTCATAGACCGTATGCTTGGGATTTAGACAAGAATAAGGATCCTGGAAAATTACCTGTACCTTGTTTTGAAAAACTGAACGCTGGAACCGGTTGTTCTTCAGCGCGGGCATTCCGCGATAGGATAGCTGCCCGCCCCGAATAGGCAAGAGCCCGGCAAGGGAACTACCCAAGGTACTTTTGCCACAACCTGACTCGCCGACCAAGGCGACAATTTCCCGGGAGTTGACCCGTAGGCTGACTTTGTCCACTGCCTTAATGTAATGGTTCGTTCTGCCCCAAAGCCCAGTTTTCACAGGGAACCAGGTTTGCAAATCCCTGACCTCGATAATGGTGGGTTCCTTGCTCTCTTCCATTTTCAATAATGGCAAAGGTAACTTCCGTTACTACCCTCGGTTTTTTTGGGTGGGCGTGATATGCATTGCTCGGTGGCAAGCGAGCATCTTTTTCTGAACCGGCATCCGGCGGGATAGTTACCCGGCTCAGGAACTTGCCCGGGAATGGATACAATCGGATGATTGGACTGATCCAATCTGGGAATTGCCCCCATTAACCCCCTTGAATAAGGATGAGACGGGTGGGCAAGAAAGGGCTCAATTTCATTTTCTTCTACCACTTGGCCAGCATACATCACAGAGATACAGTCCGCGTACTGTGCCATTAGCCCGATGTTGTGGGAAATGAGGAGCACGGACATCTTTCTTTCCTCCCGTAGACGGACAATCAAATTCATAATCTGAGCCTGTACTGTAACATCAAGGGCGGTGGTCGGCTCATCCGCAATCAGCACCTCCGGATCGAGCAGCAGAGACATTGCAATCATAATACGCTGGAGCATACCGCCCGAAAGTTCGTGTGGGTAGGAACGGAGGATGCGGCCATGATCAGTCAGCCCGACCTCACTAAGAAGACTCCTGATTTTTTTGTGCCGATCAAAATCTACTGAATGATACTCAAAGATTTCCAGCATCTGCTTTTCAATACGAATGAGGGGGTTCATTGCCGCAAAAGGTTCCTGAAAGATCATCGACACCTTCGTACCTCTTAGTCTGTTTAGGCGGGTCTCGTCCATCTGAAAAATATTCTTTCCACGGAACATAATCTCACCGGAAAGCAAAATTCCTCCAGGCTCAGGGAGCATACCCATGACCGCAAGAGAAGTAATACTCTTACCGCATCCCGACTCGCCAATAAGCCCATGAATTTGACCCTCAGTAAGATCGAAGGACACACCATCAGTTAGCTGAAGCACTCCACTCGTACGACCAATGCCAATGGAAAGATCGATAACGCTCAGGATATGATCCCTTGAAATTTCGTCTGAGTTGGAGGGGTCCACAAGGCTCAATCAGTTGAAGAACGGGGATCAAACGCCTCCCTGACACCTTCGCCTATAAATGTGGCAAGCAGCAGCGTGGTGAAGAGGCAGATTACTGTCGAGATGGCCAACCAGGGTGCAAATAGATGATTTAGACCCTGGCTTAGAAGTTCGCCCCAGGAAGGTGTGGGGGGCTGTAATCCAAAGCCAAGAAAGTCCAACGCAGTAAGTGCACCAATCCCCCCAATAATTTGAAAAGGCAGAAGGGTGATCACCGGAGTCAACCCATTGGGCAAAATTTGCCGTAAAAGAATGTGACCGCTGGACATCCCCATGGTCTTGGCAACCTTTACGTAATTAAGACTACGGATTTTGAGAAATTCCCCCCGCATATAGTAGGACAATCCTATCCATTGAAAAAGAGATAGCACAAGGATGAGGATCATGAAACTACGGGAATAAATCGTACCTACCAGTATAACCACATAGAGAAAAGGGAGGGAGGACCAAATCTCGATCAATCTTTGCATAATCATATCGACCACTCCTCCAAAATATCCCTGCACGCCCCCAATCAAAATGCCGAAGAGCGTAGAGATTGCCGTCAGAATCAGAGAAAAAAGCATACAGATTCGGAAACCATAAAGGAGGCGGGCAAAAACATCCCGTGCAGAGGAGTCCGTACCCAGTAGGTGTTTAGCAGAAGGGGGGTGCGGGGGCGTCCCTGACAAATCGATATAGGAATGCAAAGGATTATGAGGGATGGGCGGAAGAATCATCCAGTTTTCACCATCCTTAAAATCTGAAGAGTGCCGAAGGGACACATAATCGGCTTCGGTTAGATACTTCCCTCCAAACTCCTTCTCGGGATAAAATTGAAAGATCGGAAAATAAAGCCTGCCTTGGTACGACAAGACATAGGGCTTATCATTGCAAATCAGCTCGGAAAATAAGGATAAGATAAAAAGAGCAGATAAGATCAGGAAAGAATACCAGGCTCTCTTAATCCTCCGAAACCTGCAGAACCGATCCTTGGTGAGTTTAGAAAAAAACGCCATCCTGGTTCTCAGTTAAATTTGATCCGTGGATCAATCGCAATGTAGAGCATATCGGAAAACAACCTTCCAAGTAATGCCATGATACTGGATATAAGGATAACCCCAAGCACCACATTGTAATCCCGGCTAAGGATGGAGTTATAGACCAACAACCCCATACCATCGATATCGAATACCTTTTCAATTAAAAGCGCTGAGGTGAACATCAGGGTAAAAATCTCGCTCATCCGGGTTGCCAAGGGAATGAGTGCATTGCGCAAAGCATGCTTCCATACAGCTTTTTGAAAACCTGCCCCCTTAAACATTGCCGTGCGGACATATTCCTTGCGAATCTCTTCTAGCAAAGAATTTTTCATCAGCATGGTAAGAAAAGCAAACTCGCTCGCCATAAAACAGATGAGGGGCAGGCACATATGGTGAAGAAAATCAAAAGTTCCCGCCCAGAACCCCATCGACTCAAAATCATCGCTCACCATACCCCCCAGGGGGAACCAATCGAGGTAGCTTCCCCCGCTAAAAAAAATAATCAGTAAAATACCCAGAGCATAGCCCGGGATAATGTACCCGGCAAAGATCAGAATTGAGCTAACCAGATCAAACCTCGTCCGATTCCACATCGCTTTGTATAGCCCAAGGGGTATACAGACCGAGTAAGATAAGATAAATGAAACCAACCCAAAAAACAAGGATATGGGAAATTTCGATTTAATCACATCCCAAACCGGTTCCTCATAAAAATAAGATGTGCCCAAATCAAAACGCACCACCTTTCCCAGCCATTCGAAGTAACGGGTCAGAGCCGGCTTATCAAACCCATAGTAAGCCCGGATATTTTCGATTTCTTCCTCGGTAATTTGCTGCTGGATGGTGGAACCTCCCCCACCCTCCATATTCGATTGTGCCCGTACCCGTGCGATGAGTTCCTCGACCGGCCCACCCGGAACAAACTGAATCAGGGTAAAGCAGACTGCGGTTATTCCAAGAAGTGTGGGAATTAGAAGAAGTAACCGCCGGAATAAATAAACTCTCATTCCTGGTATACGACCTTAAACGGTTTCTTCGCCAAAGACTTATTTTCCTTTTTTGCCTGATCAAGAGTCTGCACCAGTTCGGGGTCTTCAGACCAATAAGTAATAATGGAATCCTCCTGCCCGAACTTATCAAAGACATATTCTGGAGTCCGGTACTTATTCCAGTAAAGAATCCTTCCATGATCCGCCTGCCATAAAAATAGGTAAGGGATAATCTCTGCCAACCGGTTATCGATCTGCTTAAGGATCTCAATCCGCTTATCCATATCGTATTCCGCCTTTTGCAATTCGATCAAGCGATCCACTTCATCATCCATTACGCCAGTGTAATTTTGAGAGGCTTTTTGATCGGCAGTAGAACTGTGCCAAGCAGATTCCGGATCGCGTAACCGGGAAGCACCCCACGCAGTCCAAAACATTTCAAAATCAAAACTATCAATTCTTTTGGTCAGGCTGGATCGGTTGATTTTCTCGATCTTTGCAACAATCCCTACGGACTTTAAATCTTCTATGTACAGGTTTAAGTGACGAAAATCTTCCGCCGCAGATAGGAAGGTGATCTCAAATGGCTTTCCATCCTTTTCCAATTTCCCCAGATCATTTACCGTCCACCCCGCATCCGCTAGGAGCTTCCTGGCCTTATCTGGATTGAATGGAGTGACTTCTCTTTCTGGGTTGGTATTGCCTGGATAGAGATCCGGGTAGAAGGAATTAAGCAGGAAATACTGGTTGTACATAAACTTTTCATTCATTGCTTCCCGGTTCAATAAATACCCAAGTGCCTGGCGCACACGGATATCCTGAAACTTTGGATTACGCAGGTTGATCGCAAGTCCTTGGTAGCCCTTGGGTTCCTGGTTGTACACAGCCTGGCGAACCACCCACCCTTTCTGCACTTGTTCGAACTCGGTCTTTTTCATCCATATAGAGGAGGTGTAGATAGGATAGGCATCGAAAATTCCTTTCTTAAAAGCTTCCAAAGCTTTATTCCGGTCGGTCATCGATCGGTAGACAATTTTACCAAAGTTATACTTGCCCGAATTATATCGATTGGACCTCCCCCACCAGTCATGCCTTCTTTGCAGACTGATCGACCTGCCCTTCTTCACCTCTCCTATGCCATAAGGTCCAGAAACCACCGGGAAATCGAAGTTGATTTTATTAAAATCCATCCCTTTCCAAAGGTGGAAAGGAAAAGCGACCATATTGCCCGCCTGATAAAAATTATTCCAGTGCTTGGTGTTTGCTTTGACTTGCACCGTCTTTTCATCGAGCGCAACTGGGCGTTCGAAACGTTTTAAACTTACCCGAAATAAAGAAGTCAGGTTTGCAGGGTCGAGGATCACATCATAAAAAAACTGAATATCGGCCGAAGTGATAGCCTTTCCATCGCTCCAAGTGGCATCCTCCCGGATCTTGAAGGTAAAAGTCATGCCATCTTCTCCGATCTCCCAAGTCTCTGCAAGCACACCGACGGGCCGGTTATCCGTGCTATGGAGCGAGATTAAGGGTTCATAAAGCAACCCCATCACCGTGGCCGAGAATCTATTGTAGTCGAGAAACATATTAAGTGATTTAGGGAAAGATCCACCCCATGTGGAGAAGGTGCCCCCTGGTTGGGTATCGGGCAGGGCGATGGGATCTGCTTCGCCATATTTTGGCTGGTGTAGGTCAGCCAGTAGATTCTCATTGTTAACCGTATTCGCCTCAGTGGTAGTACCGCTCTCCCTGCCACATCCGGCAATACACATGGTGATAAGATAAAAGAGGAGCAGGGAAGAAAGTGTTTTCATTTTTTAACCGGGAACGAATGATGTTTTGGGCAAGTATGCAGATTGGGAGCAGGTTTTTCCACACATTATTGTTTTGTGAGGAAACACAGTTGATAAGAGGAGAAGGGGAGTCAATTCAAGCCTTAGTTCGAAGGAAGAGGAGTAGGATCGTGTCCCACGCAATATCATTCATGTTGAGCCAATCCTCTACAAAGATCGCTTGCTTTTGGCGAGTGGATGGAAGTTGGCATGCTCATCGAGGAGACGCTGGGATTCGACATGCGTGTATATCTGGGTCGTCCCCACATCGGCATGGCCAAGCATTTCCTGGACAGCTCGAACATCCGCTCCGCCCATCAATAAATGGGTGGCAAAGGAATGCCTCAGTCCGTGCGGGGTAAGATTTTTTTCTATCCCTGCCCGTCGGGTATAATCCTTGACCAGCACCCAGATCATCTTCCGGGAGATCGGGGTTCCCCGCTTGCTCAGGAATAATTCCCCACCGGAATGATCTTTCGCCAGATGGGGCCTCCCGCCATGAAGATAATTACGGATTGCCAAAATTGCCTGCCCCCCGACAGGGACGATTCTTTCCTTGGATCCTTTACCGAAGATGCGGGCAAATCCATCGTCCAGATCCACCGCATTGACCAACACAGAAGAAACCTCCGACACCCTTAACCCGCTACCATACATCAATTCAAAAATTGCCCGGTCTCGCTTACCTAGGGGGGTATTGAGATCGGGGGCAGAAAGGAAGCGGTCGATTTCATCTATGCTAAGCGCATGCGGGAGGAAAC
>Ga0181597_10002442_pt1 | contig 20121 bp, 18 predicted proteins | sample 041ome_5_FD_148647 | JGI IMG/M metagenome (GOLD analysis project Ga0181597, IMG submission 148647) | Coastal salt marsh microbial communities from the Groves Creek Marsh, Skidaway Island, Georgia - 041403US metaG (spades assembly) | ecosystem: Environmental > Aquatic > Marine > Intertidal zone...
TAATTAATTTTGATGATTTCTATAAATTTTTAAAAACAAGAAAAGTGTTTGCAGCTATAGATGTTTTTCCTATAGAGCCAGTCCCAAAAAATCATAAAATTAGGAAGTTAACTAATGTTATTTTCTCCCCTCATCGAGCGGGTGCACTTGATTCTGCATTTATAGAAATGGGTGATATAGTTCTTGAGGACTTAAAATTAATAAATAAAGGTTTGCCTCCGCGTTTATGTAAAAAAGCTATTAAAGAAACTGTTAGACATTTAAGATCAAAACCAGTTGATATTAATTAAAATTATCCTTAAGGCTATTAAACAATATGAGTGAAGAAGTAGTTTTAGAAGCAAAATCAATTTCTAAGTTTTTTGGAACAATAACAGCTCTTAATGACGTTAATTTAAAGATAACTAAAGGTGAAGTGCTAGGCGTTGTTGGCGATAATGGAGCTGGAAAATCTACACTAATGAAAGTATTATCAGGTCTTTATAAACCAAGTGAGGGATCACTTTTTTTCTCAGGAAACAAAGTTAATCTTAATAGTCCAAGAGACTCGCAGAATCTAGGTTTAGAGATGGTATATCAAGATTTAGCCTTGGCTGGAAATCTTCCTATAGGAGATAATATTTTTTTAGGAAGAGAGCCTGTTAAAAAAGTGGGACCTTTCAATTTTCTTGATCATAAAAAAAGAAAACAACTGACTGAAGAACATCTAAATAAATTAAAAATTAACGTAAAATCAGCTGACCAAAAAGTGGAAGAGCTCTCAGGAGGTCAAAGGCAAGCTGTAGCAATTGCTAGAGCAACTGCCTTTAATGCAAAGATAGTTATTATGGATGAGCCAACCGCGGCTTTAGCGGTTAAAGAAGTTGGTAAAGTTTTAGACCTAATTTTAAATCTTAAAAATTTAGGAGTTAGTGTAATTGTTATAAGTCATCGAATGGATGATATTTTTAGTGTATGCGATAGAGTGATGGCATTATTTCAAGGTACTAATTTTGCTGAGTCAATGCTAAAGGATACATCACGAGATGAGGTTATTGGTTGGATAATGGGGAAAAAGGATTAATATGGATAAAGGCCAAGATAGTACATTTGTAAAACTCATTCCTTTTTTTGAAAAATATGGAATTCTTCTTTTAATACTTATCATGGTAACTGTATTACATATTTTGCAACCAGATGTTTTTCTTTCTTGGAGAAATATAACAAATGTTTTCAAGCAAGTATCATGGCAATCCATGTTAGCCCTGGGCGTTTTCATGGTAATTGTAACAGCAGGTATAGATTTATCGGTTGGCTCAATAATTATGCTATCCTTAATGGGTTTAGCGATCGCATCAAAAGCAGGCATGCCTTGGTATGTTGTAATGTTGGTTGCCCCTGCTGTAGGATTTTTATGTGGCCTTTTTAATGGTATTGGTATCACTCTTCTTAAGATGCCCCATCCTTTTATTATGACCTTGGGAACTCTCTATATTTTTAGAGGGGTAGGTAACTTAATTTCTGGTGGTGTTCCAATTACTGGTTTTGCTGATGAGATAAGAGTTATTGGAAATGGAAAAATTAAATTAGAGGCAATTTTGGGTGAAGGTTCAAGAGAGTATATTCCTACAAGTTTAATTTTAATGATTGTTATATTTTTTATTTTTTGGGTTTTTCTTAATCATACTCGTATAGGAAAATGGATTTATGCAATTGGAGGGAATCCAGGTGCAGCAAGGGCAGCAGGCATTAATGTAAATAGAATATTAATTATTGTTTACACGTTGTGTGGATTTCTTGCAGGAATAGGTGGATTAATTTTAGCTGGAAGAACAAACTCTGCATATCCCAATGCAGGACTGCAATCAGAACTTGATGCAATTGCTGCTGTTATTATTGGAGGAGCAAGCTTTTTTGGAGGTAGAGGAACCGTTCTTGGTGTTTTTGCTGGTGTGATGATTATGGGCATACTTCGTAATGGTCTTAATTTAATGAATGTAAGTGTTTTTTGGCAGCAGGTCTTAATTGGCTCTATAATCATAATAGCCGTGTATATAGATGTTCTTAGAAGAGAATTTTCTACAAGAAAATAGTAAAAATAGTACAGTTTTCTATATTTTTTAAAATATCAATAGCTTGATTCGTATCCATTTATAGTTATCTATTATACTATATAAAATTTCTATAGGAGGAATTATGAAATTGTTTATTTCTATGATTACAACTTCGTTTTTATTGTTTTCAGGCAGTTTATTAGCCGGCAGTCATGCTAAAACAATAATGCTAAGTACAAAAGGCCCTGGTGCTGGAAATCCTTTTTGGGCTTCTGTTGAAGCTGGAGCAAAAGATGCAGCTGAGGAGTTTGGTGTAAATTTAATTATACTTTCACCCCCTCAAGAGAGTGATGTAATGGCACAAGTTGCACAAATTGAAGATCAGATTGCAAAAGGTGTTGATGGTATTGCAATTGCACCAACTGATCCAAATGCAGTAGCACCAATTTTAGATGATGCAATTGCTTCAGGTGTACCTGTTGTATATATTGATACTAACGGTATTAATGAAGGTGTAACTTTTATTGGTACTAATAACATTAACGGTGCCGCATTAGCTGCTCAATATATTTGTGATAATGTACCTGCTGGTTCTGATGTTGCAATTCTGCAAGGAATGATAACTCAAACAACTGGTCAACATAGAGCTGAAGGTTCTAATAAAGGTCTTACAGCATGTGGTATGAATATTGTTGCTGAACTTCCAGCAAATTGGGATACAGCTCAAGGTATGTCAGTGACTGAAGATATTATTACAGGTAATCCAAATATTAAAGCAATCTTTGCATCTAACGATAATATGGGATTAGGCGCTATTCAAGCTTTGAAAAATGCTGATATGCTTGATGACGTAGTAGTAGTTGGTTTTGATGCTAACCCTGATGCAGCTGCAAGTGTAGCAGCTGGTGAAATGTCAGCTACAATTGCTCAATTCTCTTACAATATGGGATACATGGGCGTTGAGAATGCATTAAAATTAGCAAATGGAGAGAGTATTCCAGATAATATTGATACTGGAACAGTTTTAGTTACAGCTGAAAACGCTGCTGACTTTATGTAATTCTACTTTTTTAAAAACATCATTTACTAAAAGGCGGTTCTACCGCCTTTTTTTTAATTTATTTTTTTAAAAAAAAGTAAAATTTTTATTTTTTTTATAAAATTTACAAAATTTATCTAAATTTAGTAAAACGTTTTATTAATTTACAAGTTTGTGGAATTTTTTCTTGATTTAAAAAAAGCTGAATAATAAAGAAGGTTACTATTATTAATTAACTAATAAGAGGAGGAAATATGAAAAAATTTCTAGTTTCTATCGCAGCTCTAGTATTTATTACTAGCTCTGCATTCGCTGAGAGATACGTAATGGTAACTCATGGTGAAGGTAAAGACCCTTTTTGGCCAGTAGTTCAAAAAGGTGGTGAAGATGCAGCTCGTGCAGTCGGTGCTGACTTTGAATATATTTACAATCCATCTGCTGATATGGCTGATATGGCAAGCTCAATTCAAGCTGCTGCAGCTACTCAACCTGACGGTATGGTAATTTCTCTTCCAGATCCAGATGCATTAGGCCCTGCTATTAAAGCTGCTGTTGCTGCTGGAGTTCCAGTTATAACTATGAACTCTGGTTTAGAAAATTCTGCAGCTCTAGGTGCTCTTATGCACGTTGGTCAACCAGAATATCTTGCTGGACAAAGTGCTGGTAAGAGAGCAAAAGCTGAAGGTGCAACTAAAGCTCTTTGTATGATTCAAGAAGCATACAACACTGCTCTTGTAGACAGATGTGAAGGTTATGGTGAATCAGTTCCTATGGAATTTACTGATACTACTTCAGATCCTGCAACTATTCAAACTCGTGCTACTGCTGCTTTACAAGCAAACAGTGATGTTGACGCTATCCTTTCAGTAGGACCACATGTATGTGAAGCTGTTGATAAAGCTGTAGCTGATCTTGGTATGACAGTGCATCATTCTTGCTTTGACTTAAGCCCTGCAGTTATGGACTTAATTAATGCTGGAAGAGTATCTTTCACTATTGATCAACAACAAAGATTACAGGGTTATATGCCAATTATCGTATTACACCTGTATAATAACAGTGCTGGACTTCTTCCAGGAGCTAACATCCCATCAGGACCAGGCTTCGTTGATAAGTCTAATGCTTCTTCAGTTGCTGCTCTTGCAGGAATTGATAGATAGTTTATTACTTTAAGGGCCGATTATTTCGGCCCTTTTTTTTATAATTTACATGAACACATCTAGCACAAATCAACCAAGACAAGAGTCAGACCGACAAGATCAAAAAAAATGGTACTCGTCAATAACTGCTCGTCCAGAGATTGGTCCATTTGGAGTAATGCTTCTTCTCTTTTTTATGTTAGGTTATTTTTCTATTCCTGAAGGGCAGTTTTCTCTTAATCCCTTTTCAGGAGAAGGTTTTAATGCTTTAGGTATCAGAAATAATTTTAGAGTTATCGCACAGCTTGGTATTGTTGCACTTGGTGCAGGAATGTTGATCATTGCTGGTGAATTTGATTTATCAGTAGGATCGATGATAGGTTTTGCTGGTGGATGTATGGCGATGATACTTAAATGGGGATTTGCCATCGTTATTCCCTACATATCTTTTGATGGTGGATTTCACTTTGAAGGTTTAAAAATATTTGAAATTACCGACGTCTCACCTTTAACCGCCTTATTAATCACTCTTTGTTTCACACTTGCTTTTGGATGGTTTCAGGGTTGGTTGATTGTAAAAAGTGGAATTGCATCTTTTATTGTTACTCTAGGTGGTTTGTTTTTCTTGAGAGGAGTAACAGAGGTTTCTTACAGAGCTTTTAATCGTGCTCCAGATCAAACAGCAGGCTCTACAACTGTTACTGAGTTGCCTGATATTAAAAATATAATTAATGTTCCTGGTCACGGCGAAATGGAAAGAGATGCGGCTAAAATGTTACCAAATGATCAATTATTGGAAATCTTAAGTAATGTTCCTGCTAATACTGTGACTAAATTAACTCAACAACTTACATACATAAATGAAAAAGTTGCTGCTAGTAAAACATCTATGGCAGCAAAAAAAATGATTGATACACTTGAAAAATCTTTAGCTGGTGCAAAAAAATCAGGCAATGACTCCATGGTAGAAATTTTGACAAAAAAAATAGAAGCTGGTGTAGAAGTTCCTGCAGTGGCCGCAAAAGTAGTGACTGATATAGACATAGCTAAGGCATATATAGATACAATTTATACAGCGAGACCTGTGGCTAACTTCTTTGGTGGAGATATTTTGGAGCCAGTTTTTGATTGGTTGTACTTTACTGCAGATTGGAATGTAAATAACTATGGAAATATTTTTGCCAAAGGAATGTACTCATGTTTGATGATTTGGTTACTTTTAGCATTAGTTTGTTACTTTGTATTAAGTAGAACACAAGCTGGTAACTGGATCTATTCAACTGGAGGCAATCTAAGTGCAGCAAAAGCCAATGGGGTTCCAACAAATAAAGTTAAAATATCATTATTTATGTTTACTGCATTTTGTGCAACTATGTTTGCGGCATGTCAAGTGTTTGAAGTTAACACTGCAGATACAGCAAAAGGGAATCTCAAAGAGCTTGAAGCAATAGCAGCAGCTGTTATTGGAGGTGTTGTTCTTACAGGAGGATTTGGAACTATTCTAGGTATAATTCTAGGTACAATTATTTTTGGTATAGCCAAAGAAGCATTCTTTTATATTCCAGGTATTGATGGATCTTTCTACAGAGTATTTCTCGGCGCCGTTCTTGTAGCTGCCGCTCTAACAAATGAAAATATTAGAAAAAGAATAATTGGTAGTATTTAATGGACAGGAAACCTTTAATTGAAATAAATAATTTGGTTAAAAAATTTGGTTCATTTACTGCTTTAAACGGTGTTTCTTTAGATGTGTATCCTGGAGAAGTACATGCTCTTTTAGGTGACAATGGTGCAGGAAAATCAACCTTAATTAAAGTACTTTCTGGAGTTCATCCAATGACTAGTGGTGAAATAAAAGTTGATGGAGAAACAGTTAATTTTTCTTCTCCTCGTCAAGCATCTGATGCTGGTATTGGGACAGTTTATCAAGATTTAGCCTTAAATGCTCTAACATCTGTTACTAGAAATTTCTTTCTTGGAAGGGAAATTAAAAAAGGACCAGGTCCATTGGGTTTAATGCAGATGAATGAGATGGACAGAATAACAAGTGAAGAAATGTCAAAAATTGGCATAAATATTTCTAATCTCAATCAACCAGTGGGTACAATGTCGGGTGGTCAGAGACAAACATTGGCCATAGCGAGAGCAATTTATTTTGGGGCAAAGATTTTAATATTAGATGAACCTACTTCAGCACTTGGTCAAAAACAGCAAATGGAAGTTCTTAAAACAATAAAAAAAGTTCAACGTCTTGGAAATATTGCTATTATTTTAATAACGCATAATGAGATACACGCACGCCTTATTGCAGATCGATTTACTTTTTTAAGTCTAGGAGAAGTGATAGGATCTGGATTATCATCTGAGCTTGGTGGAGATGATGTAAAAAGATTAATGGCTGGCGGCGCAGAAATAGGCGATCTTGCCAAAGAATTAGAACTATAAATTTTTTATTTAATTTCCTTTTTATTTGATTTAAGATTTTCGAGATGAAAAAATTTACAAAAGATAATTTTAATATTGAAGAAGCTTTAGATGAATTGATGCGAGGAACTGGTGTTATAGTCTTCAGTAATGTTTATAATTTAGATGAAATTAAATCTGCAAGAGAAATTGTAAATCATTTTGCTGATACCCAAGACCAAAAAGAATCACATTTTAATGCTGAAGCTGAAGCCTCAGGAAAAATTAACTTACAACAACGTGTTTGGAATTTGTTTGGAAAAGGAAAAGTATTTTCCAATTTAATTACTGATGATCTTATTTTTACTCTTATCTCTAAATTATTAGGTAAGGAATTTTTTTGCGGATCTTATTGTGCCAGTCGGTTACTACCAGGATCGCCCGGTCAAGAATTGCATTTAGATTATCCATACTGGGATTTTTATAAAGAAGATACTTTTCCAATGGGGTTGAACAGTTCTTTTGCACAAAATTGTCAAGTTACAATCCCCTTAGATGTATGTTCAGAAGTATCTGGTGCAACTGCGTATATTCCTGGTTCACAAAAAAAACTTCACTATCCAAATCAAAATGATGATTTTTCTAATAGACAGCAAATGATTGCTAATCCTGGTGACCTAGTTTTTTTTAATGGCAATTGTTGGCACGGTGCATCTCCAAATAAATCAGACCATCAAAGAGCTGCTTTGCTCATTGAGTTTCTTCCAAAATATATAAAACCTGTAGAAGATCTTATCACATATTTAGATGAAGATTTTAAAAATAACGCGAATGATAGAGTTCGACAACTCTTAGGTTTGAATTATGAATATCCAAAAATAATGGATGTAAGTAAAAAAAAGAATAACATTGGCATTGGCTATAAAGCTAAATAATACCTATGTTTTTTATCGAAATTCTCTATAGATATTGTTAATAAATATGAAAAATATTGGACTTATAGGGTGTGGAAATATTGCCGAAACATACTTTCGATCACAAGATTACTTTAACAATATTAATTTCATTGCCTGTGCAGATAAATTTCCTGAAGCAGCAAAAAAATGTGCTGAGCAATATAAAATAAAATCATTAACAGTGGATGAAATATTAAATGATAGTGATGTTGATGTTATACTAAATCTTACCATACCTCAGGCTCATTATGAAATTTCAAAACTTGCTTTAGAGTCAGGAAAACATGTTTACAGTGAAAAACCAATGTCTATTAAGTATGATGAAGCAAAAGAGTTAGTAGAATTAGCAAATAAAAAAAATTTATACATTGGGAATGCTCCAGATACTTTTTTAGGCGGCGGTGGACAGGAGGCAAGAAAATTAATTGATAAAGATGAAATAGGACAAGTTTTGACAGGCAATTTTATTTTTGCCTTTCCTGGTGTACAAGAATTCCACCCTAATCCTGAGTCATGGTTTCAGTCTGGTGGGGGTCCAGTTATAGATATGGGTCCTTATTTTTTTACAACATTAGTTAACCTTTTAGGGCCAGCAAAAAATGTTAGATCAAGAGGTAAAAAATTTTCCAATCAAAGAGACTATTTAGTTGGACCAAAAAAAGGTCAATCGTTTGATGTCGAAATATCCACTTCTGTAATGTTTGATGTGGAATTTGAGAATGAAGCTATTGTTCAGGGGTTTATTTCTTTTGATGTTCAAAATCATGCAAGAAATCATATGGAGTTATATGGTACTAAAGGATCACTTATTGTTCCAGATCCAAATATGTTTGGCGGACCTGTTTTATTATCTCGAGAGCTTGGTTCACAATGGCAAGAAATTTCAGTTGAAGATAAATACTTAGGAAAAACAAATATAGTTAATCACAGCGGACGCAGTAATGAGGCACCAAAACAATCTAATTACCGTGGAGTAGGTTTATCAGAGATGATTTATTCTATTGAGAATAAAAAACAACATCGTTGTAATGGTAGTTTAGCCTTACATGTTTTAGATATTATTGAGTCTATTTTAATTGCCGCAGAAACAAAAAAAGAAATACCCTTAAGATCAACGTGTGATCAGCCATTATCATTTTCAGAGGATGAAGTGAGGTTATTAATAAAAAATGATTGATATAAAAAATATAGAACAATTAATAAAAGAAGAAAAAAAAATTTTAAGAAGTAAATCTAAAAATTATAAAGAGAATTTTTCAAAAATAGAAAATTTTATTGAAAAAGAAATTGTACAAATAGAAAATTCAAAAAAAAGTGCAAAAAATATAATCCCTGAAATAAATTTTAAAGATCTCTCTGACAATTTATCTGAGTTTAAAAATGAGCTAAAAAAAAGGGGTTGTGTAATAATAAGAGATGTTTTTGATGATACTTTAATGCATCAAATGAATAAAGATTTAGAGTCATATATTGAGGAAAACAATTATTATGAAGATCAAAAGAAAAAAGCAGATATAGATAAATATTTTAGTGACCTACAATCGGGCAAGCCTCAAATTTTTGGTTTATATTGGTCAAAAACACAAGTCAATATTCGTCAATCGAATGAATTAGATATCGTAAAAAAATGGTTAAATAAACTCTGGATCAATGAGCATGATGGTGAAACAATTTTTGATCCAAATCATGAACTTGTTTATGCGGACAGAGTTAGAAGAAGGGAGCCGGGGGATAAAACTTTAGGTTTGTCACCTCATTGTGATGCAGGTTCAGTAGAACGTTGGGTTGATAAAGGATATCAAGGAGTTTATGAAAAAATATTCTCAGATAATTTTTCAGAGTATGATCCTTTTAATGCAGCTTACAGAAATACAACTCAAGAAATTGAATCACCTGCTGTCAGTCATGTGTTTAGAACTTTTCAAGGCTGGGTTGCACTGACTGAACAAGGACCAGGTGATGGAACTTTACAGCTAATACCTCTCGCAAAGTCTATGGCATTTATTTTAACAAGAGCTCTATTGGATGATGTAGATGAAAATGATCTATGTGGTTCTAAGCCTGCAAGGGCTTTGTCTGTTAATTCTAAATACCACTCTCTACTTCTTAGAGGGCTTGTTTCAATACCAAAGATGAATGCCGGTGATACAGTATGGTGGCATCCTGACGTAGTTCATGGCGTAGAAGATCATCACACAGGAAAAGGTTATTCAAATGTAGCTTATGTTGGTTCGACACCTCATTGTAAAAAAAATTTAGCGTATGCTAAAAAGCAATCAATAAAATTTTTAGAAGGAAAAAGTCCCCCAGATTTTGCACCAGAGGATTATGAAGTTAATTATAAAAATAGAGCAGATATTTCTGATCTAACACCGCTTGGAAAAAAACAACTTGCTTTATAATTTACCAACTACCAGTATTCTCCATTGAAAGCCAAGGTTCTTGGGGTGGTAAACTTTCACCTTCTTGTAATATTTCAATTGAAATACCATCAGGAGATCGAACAAAAGCCATATGACCATCTCTTGGAGGTCTGTTTATAGTTACGCCACTTTTCATCAGTTTATCACATACATCATAAATATTTTTTACACTGTAAGCTAGATGTCCAAAATTTCTTCCACCTGTGTATTTTTCTGGATCCCAATTATACGTCAATTCTAATAGACCTGTTTTTTCATCACTATTTTCTGCTCCTAAAAAAACTAGAGTAAAACGACCTTTGTCATGATCAACTCGTCTTACTTCTTTTAAGCCTAGTTTATTACAGTAAAAATCTAATGAACTTTCGATATTCTCAACTCTTACCATGGTATGCAAATATTTCATTTAAACCTCTCAATTTATAATATTTATTCTATATATTTAGAAGATAAGTCCAATAAAAACTTAATTATTTTGTAATTAGCAATTTTATTTCTTACCAATATTCCAGCCTCTATATCAACAATTTTATCAGTTTTTAATTCCTTTAAGTCAAAATTTTTAGCTATCATATTTAATGATTTTGCAGCGATAGCTAGATTCCCATTATTTTGTACTGAAGCAAATAAAGCTGACGGTGAAGAAAAAGTAGTAAAGTTATTTGAGATTTTAATATTATTGTTTTTAAATAACGTAATAATTGATTCATGATTTTCTGATTTTTTTTGCTTACCAAAAACACCCCCAACATTTAATGACCATCTTTGATTTTGTAATTGTGAAATTAATATTTTTTTATTTTTTAATAGTTTGCTTCTTTTATTAACATAAATAACAAGTGGTATTTTTTTTATAAATTTTTTAATAATTTGGTTATTTTCTTCTAAATTACTGATATCTCCAATCCATAAATCAATAGCTCCATTTTCTAATAAAGATACGCTTGTATCTTTTATCATTGAGGTAATATTGAGTGTTGTATTTGGAAAGTTCTTATTTAAGTCTGAAATTATTTTTACAAAACCTTTGGATGATTGAAGTGCAATGCCAACACCTATATTTAAATGACCACCTTCACCTTTACTCATATCTTGAAATTTAAGTCTAAGAGAGTTTGCTGTATCCCTCATGTTTATAAGTTCTTTATATAGATCATCTGCAAATTCAGTTGGAATCATTTTCTGACCTATTCTTTCAAATAATTTCATCTTGTAATCTGACTCAATTTTTTTAATACTTTTAGTTATAGCTGGTTGTGTGACAAAGCATTTTTCAGCAGCTATTCTAAAGTTTAAATTTTCATAAGCTGCAATGAATTGTATATTCGTTCTTGAAAATAAAGACTCCATGATTACCTTAAGTTATCGTTTTATAAAAATTTGTTAATTGTAGTAATATATTCTTAGTGTAATTTTGAAGAAGTGAAAACAGTTTTTTTACTTTTTGATTCGTTGAATCTTAGAATGTTAAATTCCTATGGAGGAAAATATTTAGAGACACCTAATTTCAATAGACTCGCAAAAAAATCTGTTCAATTTAATAATCATTATATTGGGAGTATGCCATGCATGCCTGCGAGAAGAGATATGCATTCAGGTCGCTTAAGTTTTCTTCATCGTGCTTGGGGACCTCTAGAGCCATTTGATAATTCTTTTCCTGAGCTTTTACGATTAAACAATACTTATACTCATTTGGTAACTGATCATTATCATTATTTTGAAGATGGCGGAGCTACCTATCACAACCGTTTTAATTCATATGATTTTATCAGAGGGCAGGAGAGAGATCCTTGGAAAGCAATGGTTCAACCGCCATTAGAAAAATTTAGGGAGAAATATCACAAATCACAATTGAATTTAGAGGATAGAGAGCATGTTTATTATTTCTATCCAATCAATAGTGAATTTATAAAAGAGGAAAAAGATTTTCCATCGGTCAAATGTTTTAATTCTGGTTTGGATTTTCTTCAAACTAATAAAGGTGCTGATAATTGGTTTTTACAATTAGAAACTTTTGACCCTCATGAACCTTTTTTTGCACCTGAAAGATTTAGAGAAAAAATTAAAACAAAATATCGTGGACCGAGATTAGATTGGCCACAATATGAAAGAGTAACAGAGTCAGATGAAGAAGTGCAAGAGTTAAAAGCAAATTATATTGCTCTGATAGCTTTATGTGATCACTTGCTTGGAAATGTATTAGATTATTTTGATCAAAATAATTTGTGGGATGATACATCACTAATTTTAACGACTGATCATGGTTTTATGCTCGGTGAGCATGATTGGTGGGCAAAAAATCGAATGCCTTTATATAATGAAATCGCCAATGTGCCTTTATTTTTCTATCATCCTGATTACAAAAAATATCAAGGTGAGCAGAGAAATGTCGTTACTCAAAATATTGATCTAACGCCGACTTTTCTCTCGATGCACGGTAATTCAATTCCAAAAGAAGTTACTGGAAAGTCACTAATAGAATTTTTAGATAAAGATTCGTCACAAAAATATTCAGCCCTCTATGGTTACTGGGGAGGAGGTATTAATATTACGGATGGCGAATATACTTATTTTCATTATCCTGAAAATTTTAGTCAACAAAACCCAAATCGTTATCAATACACTTTGATGCCAACTCATATGCGTCAATTTTTTTCATTAGAAGAATTGCAAACAGCATCTTTACATAAGCCATTTGAATTTACTAAAGATGTTCCAGTCTTAAAAATTAATAGGATTGAAAAAAAAACTGATGGTGGATATAAAGGTTATGCAGATACTAAAAGCGCATTATACAATTTAAATAAAGACCCTGGTCAACTAAACTCTATTCAAGACAAGGATTTAATATTAAAATATAAAAAACTTATGATAGATCAAATTAAAAAATATGATCCCCCTCAAGAACTTTTAGAGAATTATTTTGATATTTAATTAATGCCAAAATAACAAAAGGTTTTAATTAAAATTTCGTTTATCTCCCTCTAAAGGAACTACATCACAAGTTTCTTGATACCAAGATAACATCTTGTTTTTAAGGTTATCAATTTCTACTTTATAAGACGGATCATCAATTAAATTTTTTATTTCGCCTGGATCTTGTTTAAGATCATAAAATTCATCTTTTTCATAAGCTCTTTTAATGTACTTAAAATCTTTATTTCTACACATAGTTGCTTTTGTATGCATTAATTTATCATCCTCTTTTGTTTGTAGATTAACACGTGGATAATAAAGATTGTGAGGAAGTTTTAAACTTTCCTCTTCACTAGCCTGTCTTTCCAAACGAAGACGTCCTCCTTCAGTGAATACTTCATCTCTATGAGTTTCTATTTTTTTCTCAATAAAATTTTTCAGACTTTTACCAAAATGCCAATAGCTTGGTTTAATATTTGCGTAATCATAGATTGTACCAGCAAGATCTATTAATTCTACCATCTCATCAGTTACTCCAGTTCTTGTAGTATTGTCCTTTGGAGGTTTTATGACTAAAGGAATGTTTGTTAAACAGTCTTGAAAAGTATTTTGTGTTTTTTCTACTAGTCCATAGTCTCCTGTAAAATCACCATGATCAGATAAAAAAATGATTAATGAATTATCATATAAGTCATTTTTCTTAAGTTGCTCGACTAGAAGACCAAATTGATAATCAACTCTTGCACACATACCAAGATACACAGCTCTTAATTCTCTCCACCTATCTTCACTCCAATTTTGCATTTGCTGACCATCAACTATCCCTTTTAGTAGACTTGGTTTATCATCCCAGTTTTTATATTGATATCGATCAGGGATTAGGTCTCTATCTATTGCTGAATACCATGGATCCTCAACACAGTAAGGAGGATGAGGATATCCGAGAGGTAAAAATAAACAAAACGGCTGATCATTTTTATAATCTTTTATGAAGTCCAACGCTCCGTAAACCATTGACCAATCATCATCAAAATACTTGTCTTTATTTTTTTTATCAAGCTTACCTTTAAAAAAACTATAGTAATTATCACTTTCTTTATTCCCTCTCCATTTTAAATCTCCACCATGTGTTCCTTCACGTAATTCATATCCCCAATTTTTAAATTCATTCTTAGAGGGCTCATAGTATATGTCACAATGATTTCGATATCCTTCTTGTCCAGCTATCAAATCATTTTTTCCACCCCACCAAATATAATAATCAGATTTTTTTAGTTCTGATAAAATACTGGAGTCACCTTGATCGGTGTGCAGCATATAATGCATTGTTCGATGACCATGTACATGTGGATACCACCCCGTCATAAATGAGCAACGACTTGGAGTACAAACTGTCGCCTGGCAAAACGCATTTTTGAATGCAACAGCATCATCCTTTACTAAATTATCTAAATTAGGCGTTTTTGAACCCGGATAACCTAAATAACCTAGCATATCCCCACGCCACTGATCAGGATTAAATATAACTATATTCGGTGTACTATTCTTACTCATTACTTTTTGTTATTATATTATAAAAAATTGTAATTTGAGGTTATTATTTTAAGCATATATTGTTTAATACATTACGTAAATAAATAAAATTTGTGGAGGAAAGATGAAAATTAAAAAAATAATTGTGAGCATAATTTTTCTGTTTGCAATTTCATTCAATGTTAATGCTGTAACCATTAAATGGCTAGGATTAGCTCAAGATGATTCAGCTCATAAACAAGATATTGATGCTGCAATTGCTGACTGGGAAGCAAAAACAGGTCATGAAGTAAAGTGGCAATACATGGCAGGTCCAGATTTGAAATTAAAACTCCCTACTATGTTGCAAAGTGATGATGCGCCTCATTTATTTTATAGCTGGGGTGGAGGAGTAATGTTTGAACAAGCAGAGGCTGGTTTTTTACAAGATATATCTACTCTTGTTCCTGACAGTTATTTAGAAAATTTAAGTCCTGCAGCAGCCGATGCATTTACTTATAAAGGTGAGAGAGTTGGTTTACCTAATTTATTTAACCAAGTAGTTTTTTGGTATAACAAAGATCTTACTGAAAAAGCAGGCGTCGATCCTTCCACTATTGTAATGTGGGATGACCTTCTTGCAGTAGTCAAAGATATAAAAGATGAAGGTATTACTCCTATATGTGTAGGTGGTAAAAATAAATGGCCTTTACATTTCTATTGGACTTTATTGCATGTTAGAAATGGTGGAAAGGCTGCATTTTTCGATGCTCTTGAAAATGGAGGTTGGGATAGAGAAGAATATGTGAAATCTGGTTATGAATTCCAACAGCTTGTAGACCTTGAGCCTTTCCAAGATGGATTTATGGCGGTTGAATATGGTGATGCATCAGCTGCTTTTGGTAATGGAAAATGTGCTTTACACTTAATGGGTAGTTGGGATTATAACGGAGCAAAAACTAGAAGTACGTCTGGCGAGGGTATACCTGACGATAGAATGGGTACTTTTCAATTTCCAATGACAGCTAATGGTAAGGGTAATCCTTCTGATACCCTAGGAGGTATCAACGGATGGCTAGTATCAAAGAATGCTCCAAAAGAAGCAGTTGATTTCTTAATGCATTATATTTCAATGAAGTACCAATCTATGGGCGCAAAAAGTGGAGCTTATATGCCTGTATATAAAGGTGCTGAAGCAGAAATGGGTAATAGGTTCTTTAAACAACAAGCTTTAAATGTTGGTAATTCAACTTTTCACTCTATTTTTTGGGATCAATATCTTGGTAGAGATATAGGTGAAGTTGTAAATGATGCTTCTGTTGCTCTTGCAACAAAAGATATTACTCCTGAGGAAGCTGCTCAACAAGTACAAGATGCCTGGGAGTTTAATCAGTAAATATTTTCAAAAGGGGCAAATTTTGTATTTGCCCCTTTTTCATTTAATGTACAATCAATGAATAAAAAAATTTTTTCATCAGCTTTAATTGAAAAATACTCTACTGTTATTATTTTCTTAGTTCCTGCCTTAACACTTTTTACCATATTTGTTGTATCACCTATTTTTGAAGCAGCTTACTTCAGTTTTTTTAGATGGAATGGTATGGGTTCACCTGAGAAATATGTAGGTTTTAAAAATTATACCTTTTTATTTAAGAATGGTATTTTTTTAAAAGCTCTTCAAAACAATTTTTGGATCATTTTTGTTTCTTTATTTATCCAATTACCTTTTGCGCTTTTTTTAGCATTGTTTTTGGCTAACAGTTTTAGAGGAGCGGCAATATTTAGAAGTTTGTTTTTTTTACCTTACATTCTTGCAGAGATCGTAGCTAGTTTGATCTGGGTTTATATTTATAAAGGGGATTATGGATTAGTTGGAGCTATCTGGGGTTTTTTTGGCGCAGATGCACCATGGATCACCGCTGATAAAGAATGGGCTTTAACTGCAATTCTAATCGTAGTGGTTTGGAAATATTTTGGTATTCATATGATGATTATGATTTCTGGCTTACAGGGAATTTCAAAAGAAGTTCTTGAAGCAGCAAAAATTGATGGAGCAGGACCAGTAACTACTGCTTTGAAAATTAAAATTCCAATTCTTTGGCCAACAATTACATTATCTATTTTTCTTTCAACTCTAGGAAGTCTGCAGCTATTTGATTTAATAATGCCTCTTACAATGGGTGGCCCATCAAATTCTACACACTCTATGGTGACATTTTTGTATGATTTTGGTGTAGGTAGGATGAGGCTAGGGTTTGGAAGCGCTATAAGTGTTGTAATTTTTATTATTTGTTTTGTAGTTGCTTTAATTTATCAAACAACAATTTTAAGAGACAAGGGGTATAATTAATGCAATCTAAAACTTCTAAATTTTACATGTATTTATTTTTAACTTTGCTGGCAGGGATTATTTTAATTCCATTTTATCTAACCTTTATGAGTAGCTTTAAGACACTTGGTGATTTGAGCTCTAATATAGTAGGATTTCCAAGGGAATGGATTTTTTCAAATTATTCCAAAATTTTTGCAATGGACTATTTTTGGACTTTCGCATGGAATTCTCTAGTTTATGGAGTTTTAACCACAGTTTTAACGTTAATATGTGCGTCTATGGCAGCTTTTGTTTTTGCTCATATAAGATTTTTTGGAAATAGATTCTTGTTTAATTATTTGTTAATTGGATTAATGTTTCCATTTGCATCAGCAATTATACCTCTTTTTTTGAAAGTAAGAGATTTTGGCTTATTAGGGACATATTGGGCAGTTGTTTTACCTCAAATTGCATTTGGATTAGGTTTTGCAATATTACTTTTTAGGGGGTTTTTCAAACAAATACCTCCTGAGTTGTTTGATGCTGCATATGTTGATGGGTGTAATTATTTCAACTTTTTTCTTCGTATAACTGTTCCTCTCTCATTACCTATTTTTTCCACAGTGGCAGTTGTTACTTTTGTTACAAGTTGGAACAATTATTTGTTACCCTTAATTATGGTTAGTAATGAAGAACTTTATCCTTGGCCGATGGGTATTATGTTTTTTAGAGGTGAGTATGATACAGATTGGTCAATGGTCTTAACTTATGTTTCCCTTACTTTAATCCCCGCAATTGTATTTTTTCTTTTAGCTCAAAAATATATTATTGCTGGATTAACAGGTGGAGCTGTAAAAGAATAATTTAATGAAAGGTTATAAATGTTAAGTTTAGATGAAAAATATTCTTATCTTAAAAACGGATATTTAATTTTGAATAATAAAATTGAAAAAAACATTTTAGAAGATTTAAAGAGTGCAACCAAAGAGATGATTATTGAGTTTAAAAAAAACCAAGAGTCTTTTATAAAAGATAAAAAAAGAAACATTTCTCAACATGGTAAAATGTTTTTATCCAATAGGTGTGAAGATTTTGAGGTTATGGAACAGTTTGCTAAGGGACCTTTTATTAAGTCTATTTGTAGATCTGTTTTAGGTGACAAAGTTTATCTGTTTAATGAGCAGGTTGTAAATAAAGAACCAAATACTGATAGTAAATTTGCTTGGCATCAGGACTCGGGATATGTGGGTCATGATCATAAAACATATTTATCAATATGGGTTGCTTTATGTGATGTGACTGAAAATAATGGTGCATTAAGAATATTGCCAAAAAATATAGAAAATGAAGTAAAAATCGAAGAACATAAATGGTCTGAAAAGTCATCAGATTTAAAAATGGAAGTTGATGAAAGTAAAACTGTCACATGCTCAATGGATGAGGGGGGCATAATTTTATTTTCAAGCAGGACGCCTCATGCTTCATATCCTAACAAATCTGATCAAAATAGACCTGCTTATTTGTGTCAATATTCATCTGAGCCAATTATTCCACCTGTTGGTTCAAATAAAAAATTTAGAGCGGAGTTGATATGATGAAAGTTGGAGTCATTGGATGTGGTAATATAGCTGATATATATTTTAAAAATTCAAAACAATATTTTAATAATTTTGAAATTGTTGCTTGTGCAGATATTAAAGAAGAAGCATCCAAAAGTTTTGCAGAAAAATATAATGTTCGTCAACTAAGTGTTGAAGATATGCTCGCTGATAGTGAAATTGAGTTTATAATTAATTTAACAATTCCTAATGTTCATTATGAGGTATCTAAATCCATACTGGAGTCAAAAAAACATTCCTATTCAGAAAAACCTCTTTCTATTGAATTTGATGATGGAAAAAAATTAAATGAATTGGCTGAAAATAATAATGTTTATGTTGGTTGTGCACCTGACACTTTTTTAGGAGCAGGTATCCAAACAGCCAGGAAACTTATTGACGACAATACTATTGGTAAAGTGCAATTAGGTAGTATTTCTATGGCCGTTCCTGGTCATGAGATTTGGCATCCAAATCCAGATTTTTATTATCAGTATGGAGGAGGACCAATTTTAGATATGGGTCCTTATTATTTTACTGCGTTGGTTAATTTATTGGGTCCAGTAGCAAATGTTGAAAGTAAAATTAAAGCTGTTTATGAAAAAAGAGTTATCGGAAGTGGCGATAGAAAAGGGCAGGAAGTTAAAGTAGATATTCCAACAAGTATTATTTCACATTTGGAATTTAAATCAGGTGCTTTAATTGATGCTTTCTTTTCTTTTGATGTTTGGAAACATAATAAAAAGCATATTGAATTATATGGAGACAAAGGCTCCTTAAATGTACCAGATCCCAATATGTTTGGAGGACAACTTTTACAATGCACTTCTAGAGGAGGTGAGTGGGAGTCTATACCAACCAGTCATATGAATTTAGGAAAATATAATATTGAAAAAAATCATGAGAGAATTAATGAAGACCCAACAGTTGCAAATTATAGAGGTGTTGGAGTTTCAGAAATGATTAATGCTATAGGAAAAGGAATTAAAAATAGATGTAGTGGGGAATTAAGTTTACATGTTCTTGATATTATGGATAGTATATTAGAATCAGGAAAAAATAATAAAAAAATTAATTTACGAAGTGAGTGTGAAATGCCCCAATATTTTTCTGAAGAGGAAAATAGCACTTTATTGAAAGGATAATATAAAATGAAAAAAGCTCTTATTGTATATGGAGGATGGCCAGGTCATGAGCCTGAAAAATGCACAGAAATATTAACAGAAATGCTTGAACCTGATGGATATGAGGTAAGGGCAGAATATCAAACTTCTGCTTTTGCAGAAGATTATGTGCATGATATGGATTTGATTATTCCACTTGTAACAATGGCATTTCATTTTGATCCAAGAGGGGAAATTAAGAAAAATGCCGTCAATAATGTTGTCAAAGCAGTTGTTAATGGTGCTGGCTTAGCAGGTCATCACGGTGGTATGTGTGATGCTTTTAGACAATCCATCGATTGGCAATTTTTAACTGGTGGTCAGTGGGTGAGTCACCCGAGTGGTATCCATGATTATAAAGTTAATATTACAAAAAAAGATGATCCTATTATGGAGGGAATTGAAGATTTTGATTATCATTCAGAACAATACTACATGCATGTTGATCCATTGAATGAAGTTTTAGCAACAACCACATTTAAGGGTGATGAAGTTTGGAAGTTAGAACAAGAGCCAGGCTCATCTAGTGGTGATGCATATACAACAGAATGGTTAAAAGGTGTTGAAATGCCAGTAGTTTGGAAAAGACAAATTGGAAAAGGTAGAATTTTTTACACTTCACTTGGTC
>Ga0181597_10002443_pt1 | contig 20118 bp, 14 predicted proteins | sample 041ome_5_FD_148647 | JGI IMG/M metagenome (GOLD analysis project Ga0181597, IMG submission 148647) | Coastal salt marsh microbial communities from the Groves Creek Marsh, Skidaway Island, Georgia - 041403US metaG (spades assembly) | ecosystem: Environmental > Aquatic > Marine > Intertidal zone...
CACCGAGACAAGATTTACAGCGTGAAATATGTCGTGATGAGCGTTCATTGAATTGAATGCCATTCCACCTCGCTCATGCCGACAGCGGAGTGTCGGCCTACTGCAACGCGTTCACACATTCTTTTTCATCCGTGAAAATCCGTTTTCTCCGCGTCCTCCGTGTTCTACTTCTACCAAACAGCTCCACTCCAATATGGTCTGGCCTCTAATACCTTCGGCACACCGTTTGACGAGCAAACGGTGCTACCCTTTTTTTACTTTCCTTTGCGTCTTGGCGCCTTTGCGTGAGTCACTCCACTCCTGTCAGCCTGAGCTACAAAAAATACCAATCAACAAATCTGACCTTGCCAAACGCGATCTACCAGAGTTACCGTTCGGAGTTCGTTGATGTATTTGTGGTGCATTTCATGCACCCTACAGATCATTGTTTCGTCCGAGGAATACAGAATTGGTAGGGTGCACACAGTGCACCATGATATAGAGATTCTATCGATCAATAATTGTGGCAGGGCCGGTTTTGAAAGCAGAGATTGAGCCGCCAGCGCAAGCTGGCAGGGGACATCGATCAAGATTCGGCGTTCCCTGCGTGCTGGCGCACGCGGCTCACATAACCAACCCGATCTTTGGCAATTAGAACGTCATCATAGCTCTTGTGGACAAGCACAAGGGATGGGCTCAAGTATCATTCAGCCGCACAGCCGGTTCCTACCGGCCAATAATTACTACACCTTTTTGACACATAGCTTGCCTCACAGCGTGTTTGAAAAACTCGGTGAAACCTCGGGAAAAATCAGCCAATTTGGGAGGTCGTCACAAACTCAATGACAGCCCCAACTTGCTCAAGAGTATGGAAGAGTATCGTCAAGAGTATGGCAAGGGTATGACTGTGTCCCATACTCTTGAAGACTCTTGAAAGTTGCTGATGAGGCAACGACTTGGGACCATTTCAAGAGTATGACGTTTCATACTCTTGAGCCCTGAAAATGGGCCAGAGCGTTTGGGAAAGAGCTCTGTGCGGACACAAACAAGAATTACGAATGGAGAGTGTCTGAAGCAGGCAGTCGTTTCAATCACCACCGACATACTGGATGTCGTCCAGATAGAATGTGACCGGTTTGCCTTGTCCGGCCAATGACCATCCGAAACCGGTTTTGATGCGGGTCAGATCAAGTCCTTTGAGTGGAATGCGATATTTCTGCCATTCATCGGCAAGACGAACCTCTTTCAGATTGGCAGCCGCGGTATCGTGATAGAGATTTTCTCCTCCCACGCCTCCCACTTGAAAGTTGACCACTTCGCCACCATTTTTCCCACGAGCCCAAAACTCCAAGGCAACCGCTTTGGTCAGGTTATACCCTCCCGGCTTGTGTCCTTCCCAGTCTTGCGGAGGTGATTGCCAGAGCACGCCACCCCACTCATCAGCCACCTGATAGGAGACCTTCAAGCATTCCCGACCGCTGCGTGGCGAATCGGGACAATCCAAAGACAGTTCAATCGCGTCCGTATTTCCCATGAAGCCGGACGGAATGTATGAATTTTTTGATTCTCCTTCGTCATAGACAACTAAAGGCAACTTGGCTTTGGGAGATGAAACAGCCAGAACTGGTGCATCGACATACAAAGGAACATTGGCCACCGCCGCCTTGTTGTTCCCATTGTCGATGTAGACATACAGTCGGTATCCACCACCACCTTTGGGAATGGTCACTGTCGCAGAGTCATCCTTCGCCCGAACGGCGTCCGTAAACTCGCTTTCTTGAGACTGTGCGTCACCCCCAACACCAATCACGACCGAGTCGGACCGTAAAACCCATTCGATTTTAATCTCATCGCCATCCGGGTCATTGCCTCAACTGTGGCCGTGAGTGTTTCCCCCGGTTTCAGCTTGTTCACTCGCGATAGTTTCAACGTCTCAATTTGAGGAGCACGATTAGAGGGAGCCTTCCCCGTCCATAACTCGGACATCACATCGACAGCGGCGAGTTGCCTGCCATCCGGTAGCAACATCCCGAACCAGGTCGCCGTTGTTTCTTGCTTGTGTCCCCACACAAACGCATAGGAGCCCAGAGAGAGACCTTCTTGCTGAACAACAGCCATGCGATATCCATCACTGTACTGCTTCGCTTTGACTGTGCTGGATGGTTCGCGAGGCGCTCCCCATTTTGTCTTCTCGACTTCCCACGGACCATGAGGACCATGCTCAGTCAATAGATAGGGCTTATTGATGCCCGATTTTCGATACCGGCTCGCCATCGATGTCACGCCGGCATAGGAATTGACTCCGACGATATCCACATCGGGACAATACCGAGCCAGGTTTTTCAACTTATTTTCATCCGCACCAAGCTCGGCGATGACTGTCATTGTGGGGTGATACGGATCGAGACGTTTGCATTCTCTGGCAATGTGATTGACGGCGTACCAGACCGCCGGATTGTTACCATCCCCTTCCATCTCATTCCCAACAGCCCACATGAGCAAAGCAGGATGGTCTTTGTGTTTTTCAACCGCAGCTAGACATGTTTCCAACTGCTTCCGGACAGTATGTTCATTCTGGTAATCAAAACCGTGCCGTTCATGTCCTAACCAGAATCCGGCACAGACAGTCATCCCATGTTTGTGAGCCTCATCTAAAACATGTCCAAGGTTTTCGACACTCCATGTCCTGATCGAGTTGCCGCCAGCAGCTTTCAGCTCGGCAAGAAATTGATCCCCGCCGACACCTTTCACTTGATAAGGCTTACCGTTGCGAAGTAGCTGAAAGTGTCCTGACTTTTCGATCAACTCCACGCGGATTTGTGCCGAACATTGCGACAGTGAAATTAGCAAAGTCATCAGGCAACAAATCAAAGGGGCAGTCAGTTTCGTCATAATGATTCTCTCGCGTTCAAGGCCTGAGTTCGAGCATCCTCAATATCGTTCGCTAATGTCGTGATGTGGCCCATTTTGCGACCAACACGGGCTTCGTGCTTGCCATACAGATGCAATTTGGAGGTGTCATGATCACACAGCGATCTCCAGTCTGGCTCGCCCTTCTCCCAGAGATCCCCCAGCAGGTTCACCATCGCGGCCGGTTGATGTTGGCGGACCGAGCCGAGAGGCAAACCGCAGATCGCACGGACCTGTTGTTCAAACTGACAAGTGAGATGAGCGTCAACGGTGAGGTGTCCTGAATTATGAGGACGTGGGGCGAGTTCGTTGATCAGCAAACGATCATCTTTCGTCCAGAAGAACTCCACACACATGACGCCAACGACATCGAGTATTTCGAAGACCGCTCGGGCAATCTGCTCAGCATCCTCTCGTACTTGTTGCGGGACTCTCGCCGGACACATGGTGACATCGAGAATATGATTGGCATGTTCATTCTCGAACAGTGGGAAGGCTTTGAACTCACCAGTCACTCCACGAGCCGCAACCAATGAACATTCTCCCTGGAACTCAATAAAGGCTTCGTAAGTGGCTTCTTGTCGGCCCAGTTCGTCCCACATTGCCAACGCTTGATCGGGAGTTTTGATAATGCGTTGCCCTTTGCCGTCATATCCCCCCCCTGCTGTTTTCAGGACGGCGGGCGTCTTCAGAGATTCGACAGCGTTCTTCAAGTCCTCCTCAGTATGAACGGGGGCAAACGGAGTCACGGGGAGACCGGCATCGCTCAATGTTCCTTTCTCGCGATTCCGATTTTGCGTGATATGAAGAACATGCCCACCGGGACGGACGGGAACAATTTCCCCCGCAGCTTGCGAGGTGATGGCGGGGACATTTTCAAATTCAAAACTGACGACGGATACCGTGTTCGCGAATTCTCTGACCGCATCCAAGTCTTCGTACTCGGCAACAAATTCCCGATCAGCCACTTGACCAGTGGGAGAATCTGCGTCTGGAGAGAAGACATGGACTCGATACCCCATACGTCGGGCAGCAATCGCAAACATACGCCCCAATTGTCCCGAACCAAGCATCCCGAGAGTCGAACCGGGTAAGATCACATCAGTCATCCCAATCCCTCAGCAATCACTTTCTCGGTCTGACTGTTCTGGTATTCGATCAATTTCGATCTCAGTTCGGGTCGAGAATTTGCCAAAATTCGAATCGCCAATAAAGCGGCGTTCTTTGCTCCTGATGCCCCGATCGCGAGCGTTCCCACGGGAACTCCTCCCGGCATCTGCACAATCGATAGTAATGAGTCGAGGCCGTTGAGTGCTCGACTTTTGACAGGAACACCCAAGACTGGCAATACCGTTTGCGAGGCTACCATTCCGGGGAGATGGGCGGCTCCTCCCGCCCCGGCAATGATGACTTCGACACCTCGATCTGCTGCCGACTTCGCGTATTCGAACATGCGGTCGGGAGTGCGATGTGCCGAGACGACTTCGCATTCATGCGGGACTCCAAACTCCTTCAGAATCGTTTCCGCTTCCCGCATTGTTTCCCAGTCGGATTTGCTTCCCATGATCACGCCGACCAAAGGTAATGATTTTTCCGTCATAATCCTCTCCATTGAGTCTGAGCCGTCCCTCCGAGAAGGGGGATGGAGTATAATCAGTATTATAATAACCAACTCACCGCTGGAGTTCAGCGGTACCGGAGAGAATACCGACATGTCCCTCGATTTTACCAATTTTGACGATGCTCCCGCAGAGTTTTCGAAGCTGGTCTACGATGTTCCCTACATCGAGCAGAATTTCGAGGATGGTGGGACCATGTGGATGACGCGATACGGCTGGGCATGGCGTGACCATCTCACCCCGGAAAAATGGTATCACGAGAAACAATACGTCAATCATGGCACGAGACTGACGCGAGGCACCGGGGCCGTATATCGAGTCTCGACTGAGGGATCAGATGGTCGTGTACTCGACATTGTCGTGAAGTTTTCCCGCTTTGCTCAAGATGTCCCGCTGCATATCACCGTCACGTATCCCGGCAACATACCGAGTCACCTGGTCGATAATTCACGATTCAACAGTCCGTTTTATGAATTCGGTCAAACGAAAGCGATTCGGATGCCATCCGAAAATGGAACGCCTCGCATCATGACAGGCCGTCCACTCGCCATCTACTCTCCGCCGAATCGCTACAAACTCTGGCAACTGGGACGAACCCAACATCGTTTCAATCATTATGCTCGACTACTGGCAAAAGATCAGGAATCGGTCCCCGAGTCGCAAAGATTGAAACTCGACATGCTACGGCAGTACATCGTCTTGTTCAGTTGGGAAAAAGGAGAAGACGCAGAGCTGGCATTCCTCGCGGGGAAACTGACCGGTGATCAACTTTTCGAAATGACAGAAGATGTGCAGAAGTTACTCGAACAAAAAGGGTTCTACGTTCTCGATAACAAACCCCGTCACTTCATCGTCAGAACACGAAAGAATGGCGACCTGCTCAAAAAAGACGGGAAGATCGCCTATTCGCTCATCGACTTTGAATTACTGATACCAATCCCCGATCAATCACCCTTCTCTTGATTTGGCAACTTGTCCTGATTCTGCAAGAGATCAAATTGCAGTCGCCCGACTTCCCACATGTAATTGGGGCCGTATCCTGAAGTTGGTCCCCATATGTTCGGGAGCATTTTCGACAACGATTCTTGAGCGGCGTCAGAATTCCCTTCAACGACATGATTCAAACCAATGTAGAGCGTTGCGTAAAACAGTCGAGACTCTCGTTGCTGATTCGTCAATTCGGCAGTATTAATCTCTGACAGAATTTTCTCTGGCGTCGTTTCACCGGCAAACAGTTTGTAGACCGACGGGAACGGCTCGCGATCATCCTTCTCGTATTTCAAGAGTTCCTTGCGAGCTTTCTCTTTGCCGTAGGCTTTGTAGTGAGACAAATAACGCCAGATACCGTTCTCTCGGTCAACATCATCAAAAGAGTGATACCGATCGAATTGCGCTGCCGCCTCTTTGTATTGACCCGCATAAAAATAAGCGATCCCACGCCGCCAATGACTCGCATCTATGGCGGGTGACAATTCCACCATCTTGTCGTAGTCAGCCACAGCCGCTTTGAAGTCTCCCAGAAAGAAATAAACATCCCCACGCCGAGAGTAAGCTTCGACCAGTTTCGGATTTTCGGCGATAAGCTTCGTCAGACTCTCCAGAGACATTTTGCGTTTTTCCTGGAGATCCTGATGCGATTTTTCCCACGAACGGTCCGACTTGACCTCTTGTCCGGTCACGGACAAGACCCCGCAAAAGACGATAAACGGCAGTAGTGTGATGGATTTGCGCATCGGTCGGCTTTGCCTTATTGTGGAAAAGCTCTACAATAGCGTTGTTGGCCGAACTTCGCACCTGTTTTCGTTGTCAACAACTCTCACTGCCCCATGGTGTAACGGTAGCACTACAGATTCTGATTCTGTCAGTCAAGGTTCGAATCCTTGTGGGGTAATTTCATGGGTCCATTGTGCCTACAGTTCTCGACCTCTTGAGAAATCGCCAAACATCGCGGTACACTCATTCGAAGAATAAGTTTCCCTAAGTTTCTTCCTGTCGCAGATGGACATTCACGGATGCCGAAAATTTCTCTGGCAGCCTTCGGCGTCGCTATTATCTTGATTGTCGCCTTTCTCTGGCAAACTCGGATTGCTCAAGAATCGTGGAGTCCGACTTTCGATGAGACCTTCTATCTCAATTGTGCATTGCAGACGGTCCACGATGGTCGCCTCGATCCCCGCATCAGCGAAAGTGGTGTCGGGTCGCTTCCGATCCAGCTCACAACAGTGCCTGCCGCCTTGATGGCGCCACGTCAGGAACGTCCCGATGTCTGGAAAGGCGACGTCACCGATCCTGAGGTCATTCAATCAGCACGACGACTGAATTCCCTCCTGGTTGGTCTCCCCGTGATACTCATCGTCTATGTCTGGTTGTTCAAACGACATGGTCTACTTGCCGCGGCGACAGGAGGAGGAATGCTGGCATTCTCGCCCTCATGGATCGCTTACGGAGCGCTCGCCACGACCGACTCCTGTTTTGTCCTCTTTTCAATGATCAGCCTGGCTGTTCTCTCGCGTTGGTTTATCAAACCTTCGAAGCTCTGGTTTGTCATGACATCCATCTCCATTGGATTGGCCATTAGCTCCAAGTACTCCGGGATTTATTTGTTTCCTGTGGCATTGTTGCTACTGCTCATCATGAAATGGCCAGAAACGACAGGATCACTGATTCCGCGATTGTGGAAGGTCAGTTGGAAATGCGGCTTACAGATGACTCTGCTCGTTTTCCTGTCACTAACAACACTCTGGGCCACGGATTGGTTTTCCTTCAGCGGTCCCCTCAAAAATGTCTCATTTGAAGAAACGCCCGATGATTCCCCCTGGATCAAACTGTTCGGCAACGGCCCGTCTGCTCGTAAGCTGATGGAGATATCACACAACAGCTTGAAACGCCCCACTGTTTTTGCTGCCGTCATTGCGCGCTGGCTACACAACGACAAAGGACACCCGGCCTACCTGTCGGGACACTTGTCTCAACACGGTTGGCCCTGGTATTTCCCCCTGGCGTGGTTATTCAAAAGCACCCCTGCCGAATATCTTCTGACTCTCACGCTCTTCGGTGTGATGTATTGGCATGCTCGTCACTGGAATACTCAGAATGAGCCCCACAGTCAGACAAGAAACCAGACAAGAAACCAGACAAGAACTGTTTGGATGATCGCCTGGTTAGTCCTCTGGTTGTTATTCATTTTGGCAAAGGTCAACATTGGATATCGCTATCTGTTGCCGGTGTTACCTTTAACAATCTTGATTTCACTGGACGGAATCTGGATCTGGGGTAAATCGCATCCGCGTTTTCTTGCCTGCACGTCACTATTTTTGATTTCTGGACAGATGATCGCCAGTACAACCATCCAACCGCACTTTCTGTCGTATTTCTCACCTGTCATCGGAGGTGCTCAAGAGGGCCACAAGTACCTGTCTGACTCGAACATTGATTGGGGACAAGATCTTCCAGCCCTCAAAGAAGCCATTGAAAGTGTGAACAGCCAAAACCTGTTGTTGGAATATTTTGGAACCGCCAATCCCGAAGCGTATGGGATCGAAGCGACTAAATTTGCAGCGGCTCCGCGAGAGGAATTGGACAAGTATGATGTGTTCGCTATTTCGACCACCCGATTACAAGGAACTTATCATCGTTACTCGGATCCGTATCGGGACTTCCGTGCGATTGAACCTATGTCCAAGACTGGCTACTCGATATGGCTCTACGACCTGCGTCAGCCAGAAGTCCTCGATGCACTGAAGGCAGCGTGGGATCGATACCCGATAGAGATCCGAGAAGGCATTTATGGAAATAACTTTGGTCACTAAAGAAACTGAATTTTATCTTCTGCAATTTTAAGTCGTTCAAAACGATTTACGGTGACGCGATGAGGGAATACTCATCATCTTGCGATATTTAGTCACCGTTCGTCGTGCCAATGGATAACCCTGCTTTGCCAATTCGCCGACCAAGGCATCGTCACTCAAGGGTGAGTCTTTATCTTCGTTCGCGATGATTTCTTTTAATTTCAATCGCACGATATCGAGAGCGACTTCTTCTCCATCGGCCGTTTGCGTACCACCTCCAAAGAAGCTTTTCAGAGAGAGTAAACCGCGCGGTGTCTGAATCCACTTATCGTTGACGGCACGAGAGACGGTCGTCACGTGAACTCCGACAACATCGGCCACCTGTTGCATCTTGAGAGGATGAATGTATTCCGGGCCGTTATCGAGAAACTCGGTCTGAAAATCGACAATAATTTGTGCAACTTTTCGCATGGTGCTAAATCGTTGTTCGATCGCTTCGATCAACCACTTCGCCGATTCCAACTTATTCTTGATGAACTCACGCGTCCCATCATCGGCTCCATTTTTCAGCATCTCTGCATACTTGGGGCTGATTCGTAATGTGGGAACATATTCATCCAACAATCGAACTTCGTATTTCCCTTGATCATTTTTCTCGACGACCATATCCGCCGTCACTTTCTGAACGGGAGCGGATTCTGTCGTACGACCGGGAAACGCATTGAAGGCTTTCATATGCTCGATAGCCGCCTTGATTGTCTCGACCGAGTAGCCTGTGTTTCGTTGGATTTGTGGCAAGCGTCGATGAGCAAGATCGTCCAAGTGAGATGAAATCAAGGTAATCAACACATCCCTCATCGGATGATCAACGGGAACCTGTAGCAACCAGCATTCTTTGAGATCGCGTGCTCCAATTCCTGGAGGATCGAGTCTTTGAATGGTACGCAGGGCTAATTCGGCATCTTCCAGAGTCAGATCGGCAGGAAAAACCTGAACCATCTCGGGAAGATTCGTCTGAAGGCGTCCATCGTCATCAAGATTGTAGATGAGATACTCGGCAAAGTCTCGAATTGGTTTTGGTAAGTCAAAGAACCCCAGTTGTTCGACGAGTGATTCATGAATCGACTGCGGATGACCAACGGCATTCGCCATCATATCGTCCTGGCGCTCCCGCATATCGCTCATCGCATTGGACGAAGGGGATCCAGCCGTCATCACATTGTCATCGGGCCACTCGGAAGCCATCTCGACAAGTCGCTCAAAGTCGTCCTCGTTGTTGTCGTTATCTTCGACAACAAGTTCTTTTTCCCCACTCAGTTCCGTCTCAGACTCGTTTTGATCCCGGACATCCATGTCATCGCTATCAGAATTCTCGTTCTCGGAATCCTCATTATCGAGCAGCGGATTGTCTTCCAGTTCCTGGTCGAGCCTCTCCTGCAATCCCATGGCGTTAAGCTGCAAGATCTCCATCGACCTGATCATGTTCGGAGACATTACGTGCTCCTGAGACATCTTCATCTGTGGAGACAGATTCAAATGCATGATTGGGTCTTTCGAGTCTTTGGATAATCAGGGAACAGGGGTTGGAAACGCAAATCAGGGGAAGGTCAAATATCTTGTCGCCCGCGCATCGCATCAGCGAGCATTTCGCGATTGGCAAATTCGAGAACGCTACCGGTCGCGATCCCCCGTGCCAGACGGGTGATCTTGACTGGCTCATTCTGTAACAAATTCGTAATGAACAAAGCGGTGCCATCCCCTTCCGTGTTGGGATTTGTCGCCATCACAACTTCCTGAACATCCTCTTGTCGCACGCGTTTCAGCAATGCGTTCAGAGTTAAGTTTTCAGGACCGATACCATCCAACGGGGAAATCCGACCGTGCAACACGTGATAGAGACCTGCAAAGACTCCCGCACCTTCCATGGCAGTCACATCTCGTGGTTGTTCGACGACACAAATTTGTGTGTGATCTCGTCGAACATCTTGGCAGATCGGACACTTATCCGCTTCACTAAGGTTGAAACAAACTTCACATCGCATCACCAAACGCTTCACATCGAGAATCGCCTGCACAAGTTCATCAGCTTCTGCCTGATTTGACATCAAGACGTGGCTGGCCAGACGTTCTGCCGATTTTTTTCCGATTCCAGGTAATTTTGAAAACCGGTCAATCAATCGTGAGAACGCGGTCCCAAACGGGTGCGTGACTTCAAAACCATCCTTGCTCATAATCCATTCCGTAAACTGTTTCGCTGACAGCGTGTTTATATTGGCCTCTGTGAAAGAAAATCTACCAGCCGTCATCCTCGGGCTGATGTAGTCGGTGAGTGATCTTAGGAGGAGGGTGTGATGTCAGTGTTATTGGGATTGAGTTGTTGCATCATCTCTTCCATGCCGGGAAGATTCAGGCCACCTGTAATTTCTGACATTTGCTCTGCTGCGGCTTGCTTGGCGAGGTTTAAGGCATCATTTGTGGCCGCGGCAATCAGGTCTTCCAACATTTCGCGGTCATCGGTCGTCAGCAGCTTTTCATCGATTCGGACAAAGAGGATTTTTTGCTGTCCATTGGCTTCAACATTCACCATTCCACCACCGGCAGATCCTTTGACGCGTACTTGAGCCAGATTGGCTTCAAGCTCGGCCATGCGGGACTTCATTTCCTGCGCCTGCTTCATCATGTTGGCAATATTTCCAAGTGACTTAAACACTGCTTATCCTTCCTGGTTTTCCGATGGTTTTCCCAGCGGCTGAACTTTCACCAGATTTGCCTTGAACAACTCCACAGCCTGATGAACCAGAGGATCGGTCACGGTGCTCAGATCGGCCGAAATTGCTCTCGGAGCGGGCTCTGGCTTAGTCGCTACCTGTTCGTCTGTTTCAATGGGCTGAATATCACGGTCAATGCTGATGCGAATCTGTATTGGTCGACCTGCCAACTTTGAAGCTGTATTTTCGATCAATCGAAGATTTTCAGGCTTCTCGCAGTATCGTCTCGACAAATCATAGTTCACCGGGAAGAATATTTCCAGCTGATTTGGCCCGGAAATTGCAGATTCGGAACTGGAAGACAGATGAAGCTTGACCTTATCTTCTATCTTTGCAATCACTTGCGACAAGAATTCAAGCCGTGTTCGATCTGAAAGATCAATGGTTGAGCACTCTTCAGTCTCATTAATGCTCGAATTATTCGCAATTTGAGACTCATCTATGGGATTTTTTTTTTGCGGTTCTACTGAAGAGCGTGATGGCTGACTATGAGGCAGTGTTGTGGGAGGGGGCCCCTGCCCGATCATCAAAGGCTGACCTTTTTCCAAGGCTTTTAATGCCGTTGCCAGTGTTTTCAAGTCACCCAGATGGCATAAACGAATCAATGACAGTTCTGCAATAGGGCGAGCGTTGATCGAACGTCCCATTTGTGTCTTTGCCTCTGCCAGGATTTGCATCGCCGTCACAATGGTTTCCAGCCCCCATTGGTCGGCCTGCTTTTTCAAGACCTCTCTTTGTGAATTAAACACAGCTTGCAGCGAAACTTTCTCTGCCCCGGATGCCACAATCATCAAGTCGCGAGTGTATGTCAGGAACTGATTAAACAATTCTGTGAGTTGCACTCCCGCATTCAATGTGCTGTCCAGATTTTCCAGTAATCCAGCGGGATCGCGAGAGACGATCGATTCATAAATCGAGATGATCTGATCATCTCCGGCAGTTCCCAATAAGCGATGAACATCGTCCGCAGACAGATTGTTGTCTCCGAATGCTAGCAATTGATCAAACAGAGACTGACTGTCTCGCATCGAACCTGCCGCTCTGCGTGCGACTAAATCAAGAGCCTCTGCTTCGACGGTATAGCCTTCCGCCTCGGCGATCTGTCGCAGACGTTCTGTGATACTCGCAGTTTCTATGGATGAAAAATCGAATCGCTGACAACGAGACAGAATGGTGTCGGGGACTTTTTGCGGCTCCGTTGTACAAAACACAAACTTCACATTGGGTGGCGGTTCTTCCAAAGTTTTGAGCAGCGCGTTGAATGCTTCCGTCGTCAGCATGTGAACTTCATCGATGATGTAAATTTTGTATTTCGACCTCATCGACTTCACACTCACATTCGCCCGGATATCACGAATGTCATCAATTCGTCGATTGGACGCACCGTCGATTTCCAAAACATCAACATCGTTCCCCGAAGATATACTCTTACAAATCTCGCAAGTGTTACAGGGGATCGCGTCTTTGGCCTGTGGACAATTCAATGCTTTGGCAAGAATTCGGGCGGTGGAAGTTTTGCCGACACCACGTGCCCCGGTGAAGAGATAGGCATGCGCAACACGTCCACCAAGAATTGCATTTTGGAGCGCCTGGGCGATGTGCTGTTGCCCAACAACATCTCCAAATTCCTGGGGTCGAAATCGCCGAGCGAGGACCGTGTAATGCGACGTTTCTGCCATCGCGTATCACCGTTTTCTGTGAGTAATAAAAGGCTTGATCAGGGAGTCTTCCGTGAATGTCCATCATAGACGATTCGATTCGTGAACGTCGAGAAATGCGGCATGAATTCAGTCGAATTTCAGGACAATTCTGCGCACGAAAAAAGGGAACAAAACGCTACCCCCGCATACACCTGAGACGGAATGTTTAGGGCTGCTTCAGTTACGACCTGACCCGGTTCACAAGGCCCCACCGTAATTGGAGGCAGCGTTTTGCTCCCTGAATTATCAATTATGAAGAATTATCGCGGGAAATCAAGCAGCAGGCTAAAATGCTTCTCTTTTCATATTTTCAGATCGGTCCATTTCCCACGCAGATACCGATAGGAATAGAGCCCAGCCTTCAAACAGACATCGGAAAACATTCCGACCCACGCTCCTAATAGACCCCAACCCAGATAAACACCGCAGAAATACGCGACCGGTAAGCGAACAAAGACAACACCCACAAAAGAGATAATCATGGGCGAACGAGTGTCCCCGGCACCACGCAATGAAGTGCTGAAGATAATGGCGGCGGCCAAAGGCAACTGAAAAAGTGCCATGAATCGAAAAGCGGGCACACCAACGGTCGACACCTTTGGCTCATCACTCATCATTCGATAAATTTCTTCAGCACCGAAGAAAAAGACAATCGTCAAGAAAACCATGAAGACCGAGCATTGCTTCAATGCCACAACCCCCGCTTGCCTGGCTCGATCCGTCTTCATTGCCCCCAATGCCTGACCGACAGCCGTCGAGGCCGCTAATCCCCAGGCAAAAGCGGGAAGAAAAGAGATCGCCTCGACACGGATGCCGATCACATGGGCCGCAAAAACGTACGATTCTCCCGGGTTTGCTTCTAAGCGTGAGATAATCATCAAAAAGAAGAACTGGCCTAACCAGACAATGCCGTTATCAATGACCGCCAGACTCCCAATTCGCAAAATTCGACTGACATATTCGTCCATCAGGCCGAACTTCGATGAATCCCATTTCAGCGCACCACTTCCTCGGACCAAACAGGCAACCATTGCCAGACTACCACAGATTTTTGCAGAAACTGTCCCGGCAACAATTCCATCGACTCCCCATGTTTCGATCCATTGCTCCGACAGCCCGACATTTTGCCCCAACCCGTAAACAAGTACCGTTGAGACGACAATATTGACCAAGTTCATGAACCCCAGAATGTACATGGGCAGGCGCATATTTCCGGCTCCACGTAATGCTGCGGCACCAATGAAGGTCATCCCCGAAAACAGATGCCCGATTGAATCAAATCTCAGATACCGAACTGCAATATGATATGCCTCTCCCTGCATATTAAGCAGGTGGGCCAATGTCGGAGCGGCATAATAGAAGACGACCGCAATCAGAACACCAATCACACCAGCCAGAGACAATGATCGATTCAGGAACACATTCGCATCGGAATACTTTTGTTCTCCGTAATGTCGAGCGACCAACGCCGTGGTCCCCGTCCCCACAAGCCCAAACAGCATGGAGGCCAACCAACCGACATAAGAAGTGATGCCAATCGCTTTCGTGGCATGTTCGGAGAGTCGCCCGGCAAGGATGACATCGTAAAAGCCAACCAGAAACGCGAGAAAGTTTTCCAGCAGAATTGGCAATGCCAAATAGAAGATCACGCTGGGTAGCGGTCCATTGATGATGTCAGATTTTGTCCCCCGTGTTGTTTCACTCATCCTGTAGACGGTGTCCCAAATCATGAAGACAATATCGTATCAATCCAGCCGCTTCACGAGATTCACGATGAGAAGCATCACTGGTGACCGGAATCCGCTTTCCAGCTGCAATCAGGATACATGAGACTCCCGTCGATTTGGATGTTCGCGAGGAACTGTTTGAATTGTTTTTCAAACTTGATAGAGCCCCACCATGCTTGATCAGGACTTCCGTGATGGAAGAGGTGGCAAACCGCATCGTATAGCCAATGGGTCCCAAACACCATTTCGTCTGACTTCGATCTGCCCCTAGTGTGAGACGAAAGCCACCAAATAACACCATGAGAGAGAGAAGAGTGAGCCCGACACCCACGAGATGGAATGGAAGGGTGAACAGTAACATAAATATTCCCATCAGATCCCCGGATGAGGCCGCAGAATATGAAAAGAACAAGATGAAAGATTCCCAGAGAATCCCAAACACCAGCAAACAACCCCCGCCCGAACTGTTGTCGGCCAAATGTCGAATGGAGTATTTGAGTAACCAGTCGCCATTACCTCGTTTCGAAATGGAGAGAAAGGAATCCGCTGATAATTCCTCTGGCGTAATCTCATCACGAACATGGGCTGAGACAATTTTCCCAGCACTCTTCTCCCAGCGAACTCCGCACTTCGAACACGATTCTGCTTCCTCATCGATCACGGTGGTGCCACATGCCGGGCAAACAACTCCGAGATCGGTGTTGCCAAAAAGATCGCGTGTGGAAGATGTCGTGGATGAGCCTGTCTGCTCTCCATAACACCACGCGATATAATTGTTTGTTGACTCGACGTACCATTCTTTTAACTCTGTCGAAAGCCCGGTTCCAAAAGAGATCTCTCCACCATCAGACTTTATCTCGACTCGATAAACGGGAGTGTCGTTCTCCTGATATGCCTCAACCAGACGAGCGTGTGAAGTTGCATTGATTGTGATTTCCGTATTTTTTTTACGAGAGAAAAATATGCTTTGATGAACGGCCCGGTCGCGACCAAGAAACAGATAACCACGGGTGTATTTCATTTTGATTGCGAAATACAGCATCACGAAACCAATCAACAAGAAACCGCCGAGTAACCCAAAGACAAATAATGGTAATTCATCTCCCTATCCATTGAGTTTCGCAAAACCAAATGCCGTGGTGACCGCTCCGGAGATCAATAGCCATATCACTCCAAAGCAACCCAAAGAGTTTGCCCGTTTTCCTCCCGCGGGAATGGAGAGCATCAATCGATCGTTGGTGGCTTCCAGAATCTCCGCTTTCGATTCATACGGCGGTGCGGTGATTTGGTAATCTGCGTCTAAATCAAGCTGTTGGACAACCTGAGCAGTCTCCAGTTGAAACTGACATGTCGGACACTGGGGAAGGGATGATTCCCCTCGATCATCGATGACCGTTCCGCAACGAGGACATTCTAGGGAATCAGACATTCTTCCATTCCTGGATGGTAACTATGAAGACGGTTCTCAAAAGCAAACTCAACAACTGCTACGCATAAACCCCTTCAACAAATCAAATTGTCTTTCCGGAGCATATCGACCACCTTTGAGAGACCATAAACGGCCTCATCCAACACTTCGTGAGTATGATGTGCGGACATAATGGCTCCCCACCCCATTAAATCAACTCCGTGAATCAAGGATGCCGAACGAAATGCCCGGGTTAACTCTCGGGAGATCGGTTGGTCAATGCTGTGTGAATCATTGTCGTAGGGTAAATCATCATCACAAGTGGGGCGTGCTCCCGTGTAATTGGGAAGGATCTTGGTGAGAGAAAAATCGCCATAGGCGATCCAGTCCACATTTTTTTCGACGAACATCTGATTGAGTCGCGACCGAAAATAGACGGCGGCCTCGTTGGCGATACGACACGGCTCTCCTGTTTGAATCTCTTGGAGTGCTGCAATTCCCGCGGCGGCTGAGAGTGGGTTACCATTGAATGTTCCGGGATGCTTCATCTTGAGTCCACTCGGGTGATCGTACTCAAGGTATCGCATAAGTTCAGATCGACCCGTTAAACAGCCTCCCGGTAATCCTCCCGCAAGAATCTTGGCCAACGTCGTCAGGTCGGGGGTGACTTCATATTCCTGTTGCGCGCCGCCGGGACTCACTCGGAATCCGGTAATGACTTCATCAAAGATCAAAATCGTTTGTGATCGATTTGTGACTTCACGAAGTTGTTGTAGATAGTTGCCACGAATCGGGACTGCTCCCCAACGCCCGCCAGTCGGTTCGAGAATGACGCAGGCAGGTTGATGTTGCGTAATGGCCTGCTCGACGGCACTAATATCGTTGGGAGGCACAACAACCAGATCACCATGAACAGAAGGACTAACCCCAGGTTGTTGCCAGTTGCCATCAAAAGGAGTGCCGTCTGCGGCAGGAATCAATTGATCGTGCCAGCCGTGAAAGTGCCCGGCAAGTTTCAGGACCTTTGTTCTTGCAGTCGCGATACGAGCGATACGCATCGCCATCAATGTTGCTTCGGTCCCACTGCTCGTAAATCGAACCAATTCGGCAGACGGGACCAGATCAATGACCAACTTGCCCCATTGTTGTTCCAATTCATGTGAGGCCGAGTAGTGAGTTCCTTTCACAATCTGATCTTGCACAGCTTGCACCACTGCTGGATGTCCGTGTCCCAATAAGAGTGAACCGTGCCCCATCCAGAAGTCAATCAGTGAATGCCCTTCGAGGGTTGTTTTGAAACAGCCCTGTGCTTCTTTCACGCTGACGGGAAACGGCTCATGATGACGAGAATCGTGCGTCACGCCGTTAGGAAAGACCTCTCTCGCTGCCTGCGATTGCTTTGCAGACAGCGGAAAGAGATCAATATACGCCGACTCAATTTGAGAGATACCTGTGAACCCCATATTCCAACCTCGAATGAATTATTGTGAACCGCCCGATTGCACCATTTGCGAATACCAGAGTTCATACAATAGCAGTGAATAGAAGATGTAGTCCCCGTTCCAATGACCGGCAAGATAATCATCCCAAGCCGTCTTTAACAATTTCCCATCTAATGCCTGTCGATTCTGCGCTGAGTCAGCCAAGACAAGATCTTCGATCATCGGCCTCAGCCCTCCGCTGAACCATTCCCTCAGAGGGATCGGAAACCCTTTTTTCGGACGAGACATTTCATGAGGGAATCTTTTTTCCATCACTTTGCGTAAGACATATTTCCCAACACCATTAGGGGCGATTTTCAGATGTGGCGGCAACTGCGCAGCAAATTGTGCCAACTCGACATCCAAAAACGGACAACGCAACTCGACAGAGGCCGACATGCTCATCTTATCTGACTTCTGCAACAACGATTCTGCGAGATGCCATTCAATATCAAACGAAGTCAACTCCATCAAAACATCAGTGTGTGGCTGATAAAGTTGATTGGATAGCTGACGACATAAATCGGCCATTTGATTCAACTGCGTCGCATTCAACCCACTGGGCGAACGAACGTCTCCCGGAAAGCCAAGCGATCTTAAAGAGGCTATGCGTGGACCGGGCGTCATTCCAGCTGCATATAGAAAACGGTCAAGTTTTGATTTCGGATACCGTTTCGGAGGCGACACCATCCCCAACATTATTTTTCGATAAAGGGCAGTACGAGCCAATGTCGTACGACCGCCACTATAAAATTGTTCGTAGCCTGCAAAAAGCTCATCCGCCCCTTCTCCTCCCAGCAGTACGGTCACATCTTCACTCGCACGTTGACAGACAGCCATGACCGCGAATGCGGCCGGATCACCGACTGGCTCATCCAAATGCCAGGCCACCTTTTCCAAACTCTCCTGAAAGTGTTTCTCGGAGACTATCACTTCGGTATGGCCTGACGAATTGATATCACGCGCCGTTTCCGCGGCGGTTTCCAGTTCGCTCTCTTCGTCAGCATGAAACCCTGCTGTATAAGTCCGCACGTTTTGATCGAGATTTTGGTCGGCATAATAGGCAATTGTCCGACTGTCCAAGCCTCCCGAAAGCAACAGCCCCATGGGGACATCCATGCGTAGATGCATTTTCATGGAGTCGTGCATCAATTCGTCGAGTCGTTCGACAGCTTCGTTCTCCTCCATAGATACCTGTGGAGTGTCGGAATATCGCCAGTACCGGACCGGCTCAGAGACGACACCTGATTCAAGATCACACACCATGTAATGAGCTGGATTGAGCTTTTGAATGTCTCGAAAATGTGTCCGTCCGGGGCCGACTTTCAACCAGATCAGAAATTCCTCAAAAGCCTGGGGATCCTGTTCGCGAGAAATCTCGGGAATCGCCAATAACGCCTTCAACTCCGACGACCAAGCCAGCAGCCCCTCCGACGAATGAAAATACAAAGGTTTCTGCCCAAAGTGATCGCGAGCCAAGATCAGTTGCTTCTTCTTAAAGTCGAAGAGTGTGATGGCAAACATTCCCCGTAACCTCTGGAACATTTGACATCCATACTCTTCATAAAGATGCACGAGAACTTCGGTATCGGAATTCGTTTGAAACTGATGATTCCGCTTAATCAGTTCAGCACGCAATTCTCGATAGTTGTATATTTCACCATTAAACAGCACAGCAACGGTTCGATCTTCATTCCAGATCGGTTGGTTGCCACTCTCCAGATCGATCACTGAAAGGCGACGCATTCCCGCATACACGCCATACTCCGGATTTATCAAACGACCTTCCGAATCGGGACCGCGGTGGATAATCCGGCGCAACATCTCACCCAGTCGAGAATCGGCTTCTCCCGAGCTCACCTGGCGACTGATAAAACCGGCCACACCACACATGTCAAATAGTTCCAATCCTGATTTTTGGAATCGATCATCAAACGAAATTCATTGCCCACCCTGATAACCGTCAACAGTTGCGATCTGTTCATACAACTCTTTTGTTTTTTCGGCAATACTGGACCAATCGTGATCCTGACGCCACTGATGTGCAGAGTCGTAGTCAACTCCCATTGCCAAAGCTCGATGTAGCTCTTGGCCGAGTGTATCGTGGTTGGAAAACCGCAACACTCTCTCGCATGGCTCTCCCAAGTCGAGAGTTGTAAATCTTTCCGGCAGTAGAATGGGAATCCCCAAAGCACGAGGTGGGTGAACCGAACCCGATGTTAATATTTGCTGGTAGTTATACAGACAACAATCGGCCATCGATAACCATTGTCGTAGTTCCAAATCGGTCACAAATTCCAGGCGAAAGGTGATCCGAACATGTTCACCGGTAAGTTTTCTCAGAGCATCTCCGTACTCAATCGAATCTGGCTTACCGACAATCACCAGTCGGCATTCTGGTTGATGTACCTTCCAGAATTCCAGCACTCCTTCGATCCCTTTGTAAGGACTGACCGCTCCAAACATCAAACAGACAGGCTCTTCAGTAGAACGCCCCAAACTTTCCGCAGCATTTTCTCGCGTCGGTAGATTTTCAATCAGCTCGGAGACTTCTCCGTGTCGAATCACTCTCATCTTATTCAGGGAGATATCGAACTCTTGAGAAAGCTGATCGCTTGCGGCCTGCGAATGTACGATCACACCATCGGCTCTCTCATACATCGCTTTGAGATTTTGTTTCAGAAGTTGAGTTCGAGGGCAATTGTGCGGATAGATATTGTGTGCCGTCACCACCAATG
>Ga0181597_10002460_pt1 | contig 20050 bp, 19 predicted proteins | sample 041ome_5_FD_148647 | JGI IMG/M metagenome (GOLD analysis project Ga0181597, IMG submission 148647) | Coastal salt marsh microbial communities from the Groves Creek Marsh, Skidaway Island, Georgia - 041403US metaG (spades assembly) | ecosystem: Environmental > Aquatic > Marine > Intertidal zone...
AAGAAAATTCTTATCCCCTTATTCAGCCGTTATTTGGTCTGGGCTTCGGCCTTTAAACAACCCAACGATATTTTTTCTAAAATCATGGAAATATAAGTAAACAATCGGCACGAGAAAGAGGGTTGCGATGGTTGAGAATAAAACGCCAAATGCCAATGAAACTACAGTTGGTATCAAAAACTGTGCCTGTAAACTCGTTTCTAGCATCATTGGTGCCAACCCAATAAAGGTCGTAAAACTCGTTAAAAATATCGGCCTAAAACGTTCTTCTGCGGCTATCTCAACGGCTTCTAGGGCATTTTTTCCTTCTTTACGAAGTCGATTAATATAGTCAAGCAAAACCAAATTATCATTAACAACCACACCGGCGGCTGCAACAATGCCCATTATTGAATAAAGACTAAAATTCATTCCCAAGAACAAATGGCCAAGAACAGCCCCCATATAGGCGAATGGCAGCGCCGTTAAAATAATAAACGGCTGACTATAAGAATTAAACGCAACCGCTAGAAGGATATAAATTGCAATCAATGCAAAACCAAAGCCACTCGCTAAAGAGGATGCAAATTCTTGTTGGTTCTTCTGATCACCCTCAAAACTAATTTCAACATCAGGATATTTTGCTTTCCATTGATCTACATATTTTTCCTGAATATCTTTTACAATTTCGGCCGTATTCGCAACATCCTTATTGACGTTTGCTTTCACAGTTAACGTGCGTTGGCGGTCTGTTCTGCGGATAGAAGTATATGCACGTTGATAATCTACCTCAGCAACAGCTTCAAAGGGTACCTCACCGCCCGCGCCTGTTCTAATGCGCATTTCATCTAGTGTATCAAATGACCGCCTGTCTTCTTGAGGAAGTCGAACCATAACTTTTACCGTATCTTTTCCGCGGGCAATACGCTGAACTTCTTGTCCATAAAAAGCTTGCCTTACTTGTCGTGCCAGGTCAGTCAATGTCAGACCCATATTTTCTGCAGAAGGCATAATTGAAAGAACCGCTTCTGTCCTGGCCGTATCGGCCGTATCCGTGATGCTATAAAGGCCTGCATATTCGGCGTAAACTTGTTTCACGTCTAAAGCCATTTGGTCTAAGGCATCGCTATTAGGAGATTTCAGCATCAAATTAATGGCTTCACCAGTCCCCCCCGCGGTAGAAAAATCAAATGATATTTCACGAGCATCCGGAATAACCGGCATAATTTCGCGCCATCTGGCTGCATATTTTTCTACATCAAAATTGACTTCTTCTATATTTTGAAAAACAAGAAATGCAAAAGCCATGGACCCATTACCATCCGCCATGACAAGTAAATCTTTAAATAATTCAACATCGGGATATTCTGCTTCTAATTCTTTTTGTAATTCTCTCGCTTTATTCTCAAGAATATAGGATGCTTCATCAACAATGTCATATGGGGCCCCCGCTGGAAATTGAACCCGTGCTTGAATAAAATTCATTGAAACTTCAGGATTAAACACCATTTTAATCCAGCCCGCAGCATGAATTGAAGTGATTATCATACTCATAGATAATATCACCAATAGTGAAAAACCCTTACGTTTAAGTGCCTTATCCAAAAATGGACGGTATAGTACTTTAATAACATGTGATAAAAATGATTTCGCACTATTCTGTGCCGCTTTTGTCATTTTTGAACAACTATCAATGATGAAATTTGGAATAAAAATCATAAAAATTCGTGCAAAGTCATTTGATTTTTTATCGCTCAAATGACGCAAATGTACCGGAAGAATAAAAAGAGATTCCAAGATAGAAAAAGTTAAACATAGTATAACCACCACAGGAATACCTAAGACAAATTGTCCGATTATTCCTTCAATGAAAAGCATTGGGGAAAAGAAAATTATCGTAGTAATCGCCGAAAATATAACGGGACGCGCTACTTTGGCCGCACCACCAATTGCCCCTTGATCACCTAGATTACCTTTCTGGTTTTCCAGATGGACGCTTTCACCAATAATAATCGCATCATCAACAACAATCCCAAGAATGAGAAGAAACGCAAAAAGACTGATCATACTGAGCGCCACACCCGTATAAGGCAAAATGGCAAAACACCCGAGGAAAGAAATGGCAATACCAGCGGTTACCCAACCAGCAAGTGCCGGCGATAAGAATATCATGAGACCAAAAAAGACGAGAATGAGACCTGTTACCGCATTCCACATCAACATATCAAGTCGACTTTTAAATATTTCCGATGTATCAAACCAATTGGTAATTTCAATACCTTCAGGTAAAGAAGGAATGATTTCTTCGTTGATAACCTTATTTATTTCTGCGCTTAACTTCACCACATCTGGCGTCGATTCTGATCTTATGAATATAAAGAGGCCCGGTTTACCGTTCATGCGTAGCAAGATATGATCATCGGTAAACCCATCCACAACATTGGCCACATCTTTTAAAAGTACCCGTGTTCCATCTGCATTTTGTAAAACTACGATGTCTTCAAAGTCTTGCTTCACATATGCTTGGCCGCGTGTAACAATTTGAATTTGTCCAGCAATGCTGTCAACTTTACCTGCTGGTAAATTCGTCGATGATTGTGAAATTACATTTGAAACCTGATCAAACGTTAAATTGAATTTTTGAAGTTGTAATTCTGAAATTTCGATGGAAACTTCATATTCGCGTTCACCGTTAAGTGCTGTTTTTGCCGCACCTGGGATTGCGGCCAGACGATCGCGGACACTACGCCCCAATTCTTTTAATTCAAATTCTGTTGCATCACCATAAATGGCAAGGTTCATGATATCCATTTGTACAAATGAGCGCGACACAATTGGTCTTTCAGAAAGACTGGGGAATGTATTAATCGCATCAACACTTGCCTTTACTTGGTTAAGGATACTTTCAACATCTTCGCCCTCTTCAATTTCAATCGTTACCGACCCAACACCTTCACTGGCGCGTCCTGTTAACCGTTTGATACCGCGAATATCGAATACGGCCTCTTCCAAACGAATAACAATTCGGTCTTCAACTTCTTTGGGGCCCGCTCCCAAATATGGCACACTAACATTAATAATATCCATTGCCGCAGAAGGCATTGCCGTTTTACCAACTTTGACGTAACCGATAATGCCCAGTCCAAAAATAACCAGCATTATCAAATTTGCTGCAACGGGGTTTTTAACGAACCATTTGATCAAATCAGTCATTATTCGCCTCCTGACTGATAACGGCAGCAACATTTTCAGTAAGCGCATTTTGCGGCTGCGTTTCAACGAGCATGCCATCTACACTCAAGGCCAACTGTGAAAGATTGACAATATCACCATCACTTACACCAGAAGACACAACAATATACTCATTATTAGTTTCTAATATATCGACCATTCGGGTTCGCAATTTATTTTCACCATCGACGATCAAAACTTGATTACCTTGCCTAAGGCTTTCCCTAGGCAGGCGAAAGACATTTTCAAAAGTTTGTCCCTCAATTTCCGCACTTACAAATTGACCGATTGTAATGTGTGAACCATCGTCAGGCGAAAATAGCTCATCACCCCTAAGCTCCGCTACAACATAAAGAATGCGGCTATTAACATCTATAATGCCTTCAGTACGCACCACGCGCGCATTCCACGAATTTTCCTTATTCGCGAATTGACCTTTTAATCGAACCGCATATTGTTTTTCACCCGTTTGTAACCCTTTGAGATCAAATTGGGCAATATCACTATTAGTAAGTGGCAACCTTACTTCTAATAATTCAGTCGAATGATATGTACCAATTGTATTGCCGCGATTTAAAAACTGCCCCAAATCTACACTTTTAGCCGTAAGTAGCCCATCATAAGGTGCGCGGATTTCCGTACGTTCAAGATCAAGCATAGCTTTATCTAAACTTGCTTCAGCTGATCTTAATGCTGCCATAGCACCTTCTCTTTGTGGTAGTCTTAGTGTGAGGTCGCTTGCTTCACCCTGACCAAGTTCCTGCCACTCTGCTTTCGCGAGGGCACCTTCAGCCTCTTCTTGCATAACCCGCTGCTTACGTTCAGCAATGGTGGCTTCAGCTGTGATAACGGCAACCTCATAATCACGTGGGTCAATTTTTAAAATCAATTCCCCTTTTTCAAAACGACCTCCAGCGACAAACTTTGGCGAAACGTAAGTAATTTCACCAGCAACCTGAGGAATAAGGTTTATGACTTGCCTAGCGGCGACGGTGCCTTGGCTTTCGATAAATAGCTTAATATCAGTTGACTTAGCTTCTATGGAACGAATAGTTCTAGGTAAAATTTCAGCTTTTTGACTATCTGGCTCTGGGCCAAATTTAACGATCAGCATTGCAGCAACTATTCCAATTGAAATTACAATAATACCTGGTAGAAATTTTTTAAAAATACTCATGACTGGATCTCCTGAACAATTGCAATCGGAGCATTGTTAGATTTGAAATCGCCCCCCAATGATAAATAGAGCGCTATACGGTTATTAATTCTTTGTTTTCTTATACTGAGTAATTGACTTTGCTGCGTCAAACTTGATCTCTGTGACTGTAGAAGCGTCGCAATTGGAATAAGGCCTTGCGAATATTGCTCAAGCGCTACGCGTTCCGCTGCGATGGCATTTTCAGCGGCAGTTTCAGTAAACTGAACACGTGCAGCAAGGGTTCTGTCATTATCCAGTGCATTTTCCACTTCGTTAAAGGCACGCAATAATGTTGTCGCATAATTTTGCTTTTGAGCTTCAAAATTGAACTGTTCAGCTTTGGCAGTATATTTTAATTGTCCGCCTTGGAAAATTGGCTGTGTAATACCACCAACTAAATTCCAAAAAACATTATCAAATTTCAACAATTCGCCAAATTCTTCCGTAGTGTTATTGCCCCTTGCTGTGATCGTAATACTTGGGAGCATGGCTTTATCAGCGGCGATTGAACGATATCCTGCTGCATATAATCGCGCGCGCGCTGCCATCAAATCGGGCCGTCGCTCAATAATGTCTAGAGGAATACCAATTGGAATATCTGCTAAATCATCTGGAATAGTTCCAGAGACAATCATATCTGCAGAGGGGTATTTACCGGCAAAGAGTTCTAAGTTTCGTAGCGCTTGATTATAGGCCGTCATAAGCTGTTGTTCGGTAGCTTTTGATGCCTCAAGGTTTGTTATTGACAATCTAAGGTCCAAACCGCTCGAAAGTCCGCGTTTAAACCGATTTCGAATTATTTGCGTCGCTCTTTCATAGTTTTCAACTGTAAAAATCGAAAGATCCCATTGCTGCTTGGCCTCTATAACATCAAACCAGCCTTGCGCCACTTGTGATGCGAGTGACAGTCGGGCTCCATAATAATCGTATTCAGCCACTTCATAATTTGCGCGCGCTACTGCTGCGTTTGCTGTTAATCTTCCCCAAACATCCGCTTCCCAACTGGCATCAAGACCAATGGTATAATTTGTAGCTGTATTAGATATAGGTTGCTGGACAGCGCCCGGTTGCTGGCCCATTCGGACTTGCTGATTAAAGTTTCCAAATTGATTTTTTGATTGTGTCACATTACCCGAAGCACCCACTCGCGGAAGAAGTCGACCGAATGCAGCATCCGCATTATATCCGGCCGCCTCCATTCTTAAAGCCAATTCATTGTAATTCGGATTACTCTGAAGTACTTCATCTACATACTGACTTAGATCTTTATTAGAAAGTGTTTCGAGCCAGCCATTTTCGATAGAAAATGGTTCTGAATTTGCCATTTGCCACTTTTCATTTACATCAAGTGAATTTGTCACTTCGCCACTAAGGTCAGGAAGTGATGCACAGGAAGAGAGTATCAACGCCATGGCTGATGTAACCCAAAGTTTAGACCTATTCATTTAATATTCTTTATTTCATTAATCTGATTAACGTTTGTTTTTATGATCTCGTTTTCAGATTTTATTATTATAGAAATATCTTCCTAAGAAGAAAATAACCAATTTTTCATGAGTGAACCACCCCCAAAATAGTCTTTAGTCTCAAATTAATATGATTTTAACGCAATTATTATTTTAAAAATAAATTTAACTCGTAAGTTCATCTTCTTTTTCACCATCAAGACCAAAGCAAATTGCATGCAATTTACCACCGCGCCCACAGCCCCCATCTATTGTCGCAGTAAATTCATTTTCAAGATTAACCCCTAAATTGGCATGATCATATCCTCTAATTACTTTAGAAAACTCAGAAAATCTTTTTGTTAAAGAATTAAACTGGCCATTATCCCACCAGAATTGATCTTTCTGCATGGTAAGTGGCCTACTCGGATCAATACTTGCATGAACAAAAAGAAGTTGACCATCTTCTGTCATACATGCCCTTTTCAAACAACTTGTTAACTCTACATGGCCAGGACACATTTGAATTTTCCGACGGATACCATTTGTCCATTTTGTAAGTGCTACAGTACCCTGTCTTACAATCGAACGCGCCGTAATTTCATTTTCACCATATGCCTTTAATGAATTATCAATACCATGTTCCAGTAGCCAATCCATTACTTCTACAGGGTTAGGAGCATACTGAAGTTGCAAAAGTTTAAAAAACATTTCTTCACGTGCGCCTCGTAGATAAACAAAATCATCAGGCATAAAAACTTCTGTTAATGACATAATTTTACGGCGTGTCATCAAAAGTTCATCAAAAGTTTCTTTATTTTGAGTGGAGTTCCCAAAATAATTTCCGAGATATACTATTTTATCACCACGACGAAATTTTGAAACTAATCCCTTATGAATAGTTTGAAGCGAATACAAATATCCATGGATTGCGCCCACCGACCAAATACGTTTCGCATTCCTCAGTATGCCATACCGATTGTTATCCAAGTCTGTGACGTTGGTCGCGCTCATTAAATTTAGTACCGATCATGAAATTGATGTTATGGGAAGGTAGCAACTTTAAGAGATAATGGAAACAAAAAAAGCCCGCTAAATGCGGGCTTTTATAAAAAAATCTTAATAAATACTAAGCGGCAATTTCTGGCGAAAGAACAGTCTCTAATTTTATCATTGCTTCTTTTTCACAGATTTCTTCAACTGCCGCCACTTCTCTTGCAAGACGGCTAATCGCTGCTTCAAAAATTTGTCTCTCAGAATATGATTGTTCAGATTGGTCGCCGCTACGGTATAGATCGCGAACAACCTCTGCTAAAAAGATAACACTGCCTGAATTAATTTTTGTTTCATATTCTTGGGCACGTCTGCTCCACATAGTCCGTTTAATTTTCGCCTTACCTTTAAGGGTTTCAAACGCCTTATCCATCGTACCTTTATCAGAAATAGCGCGCATACCTACACCAACAGCCTTATCCGTTGGAACTCTAAGTGTCATTCTTTCTCTTTCAAAACGAATAACATATAGCTCGATAGACATGCCGGATATTTCCTGCACTTGAATATCCGTAATATTTCCGACGCCATGTTTAGGGTAAACTATATTCTGATCAATTGAAAATTCCAATTTTGCCATTAAAAACTCTCCGTTATTGCCCAAATCATCTCATAATATTGAATGACAAATTCTTAGGGCATTCTTCTTTAATTTAAAAACATAACCCACGGCGATTTTAAATAACACAAACTGACCTGTTGCATAATTATGTGAAACAAAACAATGAAAATATCTTACAAAAAAATCTTAAATTGACCTTTCGTAAGAATCATATCTATATTTTAGAACAGGTTTAGAATCAGTAAATTAATGTAAATATCCCTGTCAAACTGCCGCGTTCTATGGATACATTGTAACATAATTTTAACATAAAAACACCCCTTATCTCACACGTAACATAATCATGTTTCATACGATAAAAAGTGTTCTTAAAATTTAATGAAATTTATTAAGAGCCTTCGCCCGGATTTTCACTGAAATATTTTTTGAACTTGTCCCCTTCGGTTGCCACATCATCTGCACCTTCCATAGGTTCTCTTTGTTCAGTAATATTAGGCCAATCGTCAGCATATTTTTCAGCAAGCTCTGCCCATCTTTCCATACCGTCTTCGGTATCGGGTAAAATTGCTTCTGCAGGGCATTCCGGTTCACAAACACCGCAATCAATACATTCACTAGGGTTAATGATAAGCATGTTTTCACCTTCGTAAAAACAATCTACAGGGCATACTTCCACACAGTCAGTATATTTACAGTTAATACACGCTTCCGTTACGACATATGTCATTGTGCTCTCCTAAAAAACATCAGTCGAAAAATCTATATACAAAATGCATATAGCACTTTTCTAAGGGACGTCAAACGTAATTATAATTTTTATAATAGATTATTTTCCTGCATTACTTTTTTGCGAATTTCGCCACTCTCTTTATCCGAGATATATAGTAACCCAGCAATTCGGCGCATTAAATTACTTTCATATGCATCTTCTTCGCCATCAGCAAAGACTACACCCCAAAGCATTTCCATAATATGTGCACGACCTTGATCATCAAAATGATTCTTGATCTCTTTCGTAAAGGATAGAATTTGAATAGACTGACTTTGTTTATCTTCGGCAATCGCCAATAATTCCAACGCATCTTCAGAAGAAAGCTTCAACTTATTAATCAAAATACCTTCAATGACGTTACGCTCATCTTGATCATAATCGCCATCTTGCATAGCGACTTCAACCATCAGCGCCGCCGCTGCTAGTTTTTCCGCGTCAATTGGTTGTGTTTTAGATTGTTCCGTAGTCTCTGCAGCAAAGAAATTGCCAATCTTTTTAATAATAGACACTTATATACCCTTTTATTTTATGAACATAGATCTTGTATAAAAGGATATGACGTTTCTGACAACGTCTCTTTTATTATCACCTTTTGGCACATCGTCATTCATGACATCATTTAAAATTAAACTCGCTAAACCATGCACGAGTGACCAACACGTCAAACGAATTAGGTTTGGCGGCAAGTCTGGGGCATTCGGCAATTTCATACATGCAGTTATCACGTTTTCCAGAACGTCATATCCTTTTTTCTCATTTTCGAAAATATGTTCATGTTTTTCAGTGTTCTCTAAACTACCGCCAAACATCAAACGAAAATGCGCAGGATGCTCTTGAGAAAAATCATAATAAGCCACACCCAAATTTACGAGCTGCTCAACAGGGTCGTCCACTTTTTGCGAAGCCAAAGCTATATTTTCTTGTAATTTCGCAGAGCCTTCTTGAATTAAAACAACAATAAGTGCTTCTTTATCTTCAAAATGTCGATAAGGTGCTGTTTGTGATACGCCCGCTTTGCGTGCTAGAGCCCTTAGGCTTAAGTCTTGTAAAGTTCCTTCTTTGAGGATCTCTAACGCAGAAGAAATAAGTACTTCGCGCAAATTACCATGATGATATGTCGATTTTTTTGATTTCATATTTACTATTCATGTTGCCAATCGTCGTTCATTGTAAAAATAATGTTTACAGTGTCAATATAATAATGTGATATTGTATCATTGCTCGATAATCAACTTACCATCATCGAATTGAAATCGATCCAACCTATTCAAAAAATTCATTCCTAATAAGGATACAGAAAGCATGCCTTCTTGAGCAACAAGTGCCTGAACATTATAAACGTCAATGACACCATATGAAATTCTATCAATATTGATTTCGGCCATTTTTGTAACACCGCCAGCGGTATTAACAGGGATGCTAAAAGCACTTTCATTAAGATACAAATTCATTTTCTGTGCATCAGAATAACTGAGCGTTACGAGCGTTGCACCAGTATCAACAATAAACTGAACATCATAATTGCTCACCTGCATATCAAGCCAATAATGACCATCACGCTGCATCGGTATTTCAAGCGAATGAGCAACATTGGTAACATTCTTTTCTTCAGTATTAGGCATTCTTGAGCGGTTGGCAGAATTCGTTAAAAAATCTACCCCATAAGACGTATATAGGACGTAAAGTAACCCTATAAAAAACACTGCTTTAGTAAAAAAACCCATTTTTGCTCCTTAAAGATAAGAACAAAGTAACGACTGAATTCTAAAAAGAAGTTAATAATTAAAGAAAATTTTTCTTATAAATCACGGTCCATCAATCGATCAATGGCGCGTCTATCAGCTTTAGTAGGACGCCCTAATCCTTTTTCTCTTATAATTGACATTTCACGCGGCTGGTCTTTATGGATCACTTTAGGTGGCGTTAGGTCTTCATATAATAGTTGCGCTTCTGGGGCAGGGCCTCGTCTCGTCCCGATATCTAAAACTTTAGCGATATAAATATCATCAACTCTTATATATGTGAGGATATCACCTGGCAACACGACCGAACTGGATTTTTTACATAAGTTACCGTTAAGTCGGACTTTCCCACCGCGAACCATCTTAGATGCAAGCGAGCGGGTTTTGTAAAATCGGGCATGCCAAAGCCACACATCAATGCGTTGCGTTCGTATTTTCTCAGACATATGGCAATTTGCCCATTTATTTTTTACCTTTCATTTGATCTTTTAGACCAGCAAGAGCCGCAAAAGGACTATCAGGATCAATTGAAGCTTTTTTAGCGGGAGCATTCGCCTTATTAACCATAGGACCTTTTTGGGCGTGTTTCTTTTTCCCTTTAAATGGTTTCTTTTTACCTTGGTTTGGCTTGCCTTGAGGTCTGCGGCGCGTATTTTCCGGCTTATGTGTAAAAATAATTACTTTTTCAGCTGGTTTGACTTCATCAACTTTTGCTTGAGCATCTTCTAATTTTTCTGAAGACTTCTCTTCGTTAGAGACTTCTTCAGTTTTTTCAGAAGATTTATCTTCTTCTTTATCTTTTGCTTTACTGTTCACATCTTCATTTGTTTTTTCTTGCTTATCGTCTTTGCGTTTAGCCAAAATTTCAGCGGCTTCCGCAACATCATATTCTTTCGTGACATATCCAAGATATTTCATAATTTCGATAAAATCAGTGCCACTTGTTCCCACGAGGCTCATAAGATCAGGGTCCATAGGAAACGGACCTTTCATTGAAACTTCGCGCGCGGCATTGGCAAGTCGCTCTAGCATATCTAAACGAACCGCATTCTCCCCAACTACCCGATAGCCCGTTACTTCATAAAAAACACGGGATGCTTTTTGATCAACTTTTATCGTACAGAGTCCCGCAGGTGGTATTTCTGGTAATCTTTCTTGATCATTAAATAATGCCCATAAAAGTAATCTTAATTGCGCAGGCGCCGGTTTTAAAAGCGCCGGAATATAAAGGCTTGTCGCCCCAAGCCATACACCCAATTTTTTAATTTGAAATCGTCCCGCACTATCCACTTCTTTAAAATCTTTTGCGATAAGGCGGCGAGGGATGGTTCCCAATTTCTCAACCATTTGAAAAGCAATCCCGCGTGCCATTCCGCTAATACGGTCATTGCCTTCTTCATCTTTGGCACCATTTGCCGCTTCTTGTAAAGCAAATAATGGTGCAAGAACATCAGCAATATGCGCTTCTAACCAGCGTTCTAATTTTGCCTGAACCAAATTTAAAGCATCCCCTTGCAATACAGGTGTTGGTTGGACTAGAGCTTTAGGTGTTAATATTGACGTCCCCTTCATAATGCGACCAACAGGAATGCCACGCCAATTAATCGTGCTTCTGGTCAGCGGGTCACCAAAAATAAGGCTTATCTCACCATCTTCGGCTTGATTAAATTCTTCAGCTCGGTTTTTGATTTCTTCTTTCAATGTTTTATCCGCAGCATTTCGAAGTATCTTACTATCTTCTCCGAATGCTCCTTCATCTTCTTTGAATTGGAAGCCCTCAATAGTGCCGATGAAGTGGTCTTCAACATAAACACCGCCATCCGTTTCAATATTGGCCATTAATTTTCCTTTTTGGCGTAATTCCCGCATTAATACTGACGTCCGTCTACTGACAAAACGCTTCGTCAATCGTTCATGTAGCGCATCTGATAGTCTGTCTTCAACATCTCTTGTTTGCGATTGCCAATATTTTTGGTTTTCGCACCATCCGCTGCGGTTTGAAATATAAGTTAAAGTACGCACATATGCAATGCGTGCTGATAAGGCATCTATATCGCCTTGAATTCTTTTAAATGGTTTAATCTGCTCTGCGAACCAGTCTTCCTTTATGCGCCCATTATCCGCAGAAATCTGCCGATAAATACTTGCGCATAATTTTGCGTGTTCATCGTCTGAAACCTGTCTAAAGTCTGGTATTTGACAGACTTCCCAAAGCATTTTAACGGCCGCTGGACCGCCAAGCATATCTTTAATATCAGTCGTTTCAGATAATTTTCTAAATGTATCAAGATCGAGTTTGTCCATGGTACGGGTTAGACCAGATCGCTTCGGAACCACTGCAAGTGAGCGAATCACACTTTCCGCTCTTGAAAAATCAATATATGCATTTCGCCACTGCAAAACCGTCAATGGCGCAAATTGATGATTTTCAACGGCATAAACCATTTCAGGACTTAACCCCGATTGATAGTCTGCTCCTTCAGTGAGACATCCAAAGGTCCCATTATTCATGTAACGTCCGGCTCGTCCCGCAATTTGAGCAAGTTCAGAAGGCATTAAGTCACGCATGGTTCGACCATCAAATTTTGAAGTATCCGCGAAACTTACGTGATCAATATCCATATTAAGTCCCATGCCGATAGCGTCGGTCGCAACCACATGATCTACATCACCATTCTGATATAGCTCAACTTGGGCATTTCGTGTTCGAGGGCTTAGAGCCCCCATCACTACAGCGACACCCCCTTTAGCTCTGCGAAGCATTTCCGCATATGCATAAACATTATTAGTGCTGAAAGTTATCAAAGCACTGCGTCTGGGCAAGCGGCTTAACTTTTTTGGTTCAACATATATAAGCTCTGAAAAACGAGGGCGTGTTATAAATTCTACGTCAGGAATAAGATGTTTAATAAGTGGTCTTATTGTTTCCGACCCAAGCAACATTGTTTCTTGGCGGCCGCGTGAACGCAGCAAACGATCCGTAAACACATGTCCACGATCAAAATCCGCTGCGAGCTGAACTTCATCAATTACTAGGAAATCCACCGTCCGCTCAACCGGCATGCTTTCCACGGTACAAATAAAATAACGTGCATTTTTGGGAACGATTTTCTCTTCACCTGTGATAAGAGCCACATGAGTATTGCCCTGTTTATCAACCACGCGGTCATAAATTTCGCGCGCAAGCAAACGCAGTGGTAAGCCAATCATGCCTGACGCATGACCCAGCATCCGTTCAACGGCCAAATGGGTTTTACCTGTATTGGTCGGACCTAAAACGGCCTTAACGTGGCTCTTTGTTTCCGCAGCTTGATTTGAAATATTTTTCATGTGCGCGAATTAACACATTCCCCTCTAAAACCCAAGCCTATTATCGACCGTATTTCTTTAAGATCGCACGAACCTTATCAACCGGAAGCTCATGTACAGTTTTTGTTTCCCCAGTGATAACATTTTTTGATGTAACAGAACGTGCCATTAATAATGAATTATATATAGCTTCTTCGGTAGCTTCTGCCGCTGCTTGAAAGAGCGGCGAAACGCGATTATTTGGTATTTCTTCAATCTGTGCATTTTCATTACGGCGATCCGAAGTGCGTCTAACACTTTCGGCCGTTGAAAAACTAATCACATAGTCACCACTTCCGTTGGTCATGGATGAACCCGTTCTCGCCAATCCTGTCATTGCACGATTACCAAGACGTTCAAGGTTTCTATCTGATAGAGGCGCATCAGTAGCAACAATCATCATGATAGATCCATCGGCCACATCACTATCAACATAATTCTGTAAATAAAATTGGTTTAATTCCTCACCAACTGGCACGCCGTCCATCATCAGAATGCCACCATAATTACTTTGTACCAAAACCCCTACGGTATATCCCCCGAGTTCATCAGGTAATACCCTAGATGAAGTTCCAATACCACCTTTCCAGCCAAACGCGCTGGTTCCTTTTCCTGCTCCGACATCACCTTCTTCTACTGATCCTGATTTAGCACCTTCTATTGCTTTAATAATAATATCTGCCGTTAAATGGCGGCCGCGTATGTCATTAAGACCCGCATCATTTGTTTCCCCAACCACATTATTGACAGACCGAACCGCTTCATTACCCTCTTGTGCCAGCGTCCAATCAAGGATTGCATCTGCCGCACGTGGAACATTCAATGTATTCGTTAATAGAATAGGTGTCTCAATTTCACCAAGTTCATGAATTTGGGTATATCCCATCATTTTACCAAAGCCATTACCAATCACTGCTGCTGCTGGAACTTTATTCTGATAAATATTGCCCCCATGGGGAAGAATGGCGGTAGCACCGGTTCTAACGCTGTCACCTAAATCCAATGTCACATGACCGACCAAGACGCCTTCGACATCTGTAATAGCATTTAAGTCACCCGTATTTAAAATCCCAGGCTTAAGTCCGATATCACGTGAGCGTACTTGTTCTGCATCTGCTGGTAATATCAATGCGCCTATAAACAAAATCGACGGAATAACGGATCTTAACATATTAATTCTCCTTAATTAATTATAGAGACTATAATCCAATCCTAAATTTTGTAAAATGGATAATACTCGTACATCAAATTTATACAAAATTAATTTTATTACTGACTAATGTTTATTTATAATTGTACAAATGTATTTTATTGCTATATATTGTTCATATATTATCAAAATTGGTGACAATAATGAAATTACAAGAAAGCGAAAAAAAACTGCTCGATTTACTAAAAATCAATAGCAGAATGAGTGCCGCAGAGCTAGGAAGGAAGTTAGGCCTAGCCAGATCCACCATCCACATGATGTTAACACGCTTAGAAGAAAAAGTAATCGATGGCTATACGGTAAAACTTAAGCCTGAGACGCTAGAAAATGATGCGCGCTGTTATGTCACAATAACCCGTGACCCCAAGAAATCTTCGCTTATTGAAGAATCTTTATATAATATGCCTGAGGTTGATTGCCTTGCAACTGTAGCTGGCTCAATTGACTTTATGATACTTGTGCGAACAGATAACAATCAGCAGATGGATTCGGTATTAACAAAGATTGCAATGCTTGATGGCGTTTTAAACACTGAGAGTCACATTATCTTATCATCAAAGTTCAATAGAATACCCAATTAACACTAATAAACGACATATATAGTTTAATATTGTTCATTTATAATTGACTTTTGTTCATTATATAATATATTTCGTTTATGTAATGATAAAAATTTTAATCGAGAAATTAAAAACATACTTTTTCATATAGATTTAATAGAGATAATAAACATTCGTCATAATTATTAAAAATATTAAAATCTATTTTATTTAACCAGTAACAGAGAATCTGATAAAAGCTGATCGTCTTTTTAAGAACAAACATATAAGGAAGTTTGATATGATGAATAAAGAAGAAATTTATGCCGCTCTTGGTTTAACGGCATCTGATATTGAAGGCGGTAATCTTGCCGTCCAAACACCAATTGATGGTTCAGAAATAGCCAATGTAACAATGGATACACCCGCTGAAGCAAAAGCAAAGATTGCTCAATCAGTAGAAGCTTTTAAAGCATGGCGTAATGTTCCAGCACCTCGTCGCGGAGAGTTGGTTCGCATTCTCGGTAACATTCTTCGTGAAAAGAAAGAAGCACTTGGTGCCCTAGTAACACTTGAATGTGGTAAAATTTATCAAGAAGGCCTAGGTGAAGTTCAAGAAATGATCGACATTTGTGATTTTGCTGTTGGTCAAAGCCGCATGCTTCACGGTCTAACGATTGTGTCTGAACGTCCTCTTCATAAAATGCGTGAAATATGGCAACCACTTGGCCCTGTTGGTATCATCAGTGCTTTCAACTTCCCAGTGGCCGTATGGTCATGGAATACATGTCTTGCGCTTGTGTGTGGTAACTCTGTTATTTGGAAACCATCAGAAAAAACACCTGTAACCGCCCTTGCTTGTCAAAAACTATTTGAAATGGCTTGTGCTGAATTTGGTGATGATGCGCCGGAAAACCTTTCAATTATTCTTACTGGTGAACGTGACATTGGTGAAATTCTTGTATCTGATGAGCGCGTGCCGCTTATTTCCGCAACAGGAAGCAGTGCGATGGGTAAAATCGTTGGACAAAATGTAGCCGCTCGTTTCGGTAAATCAATTCTTGAACTTGGTGGAAACAATGCCATCATCGTATCAAAAGATGCTGACCTTGACCTTGCTTACCAAGGTATCGTGTTTGGTTCCGTTGGTACATGTGGTCAACGTTGTACAACAACACGTCGTCTATTCATTCACGAAGATGTGTATGATGAGATTGTACCGCGCATCAAGAAAGCCTTTGCAGGTGTTTCAATCGGAAACCCACTTGATGAAGCAACACTTATGGGCCCATTGATTGACGAAGACAGCTTTAACAACATGGAAAATGCTCTTAAAGTTGCTAAAGAAAACGGTGGTGTAATCACTGGTGGTGGTCGCGCCATAGCCGATGAATATCCTGGTGGCTACTATGTGAACCCTGCCCTTGTTGAAATGGACGGCACGGACGCAAATGTAAAAACAGAAACATTTGCCCCTATTCTTTATGCCTTCAAATATACTGATCTTGAAGATGCAATCCACCGTCAAAACGACGTACCACAAGGGTTATCTTCTGCAATCTTTACAAAGAATATGCTTGAAGCCGAAACCTTTACTTCTGAATTCGGTAGTGACTGCGGTATCGCCAACGTTAACATCGGCACCAGTGGCGCAGAAATCGGCGGCGCTTTCGGTGGTGAAAAAGAAACAGGTGGCGGCCGCGAAAGTGGTTCTGACGCTTGGCGTGGTTACATGCGCCGCATGACAAGTACAACCAACTATTCAACTGAACTACCGCTTGCACAAGGCATTAAATTCGTCGCTGAATAAGTTCATTCCCTATATTAAGTTTTAAAGCCCCTAAGATATTAAGTCTTACGGGCTTATTTTTTGTTTCCCTATCAGGCAGAATCGTCTATGACTAAATGCTATTAAGAATGATAATTAATAAGTAAGCTCATATGACAAAATATTTAAGTGAATTGGAAATTGGTGAAACAGGCATTATTGCCGGCTTTGATACCACTCGGGTGCATGATCAGGAATTTGCTGCAGATCTGGAAGACAGACTACTGGAAATTGGTTTTGAAGAAGGCATATCGGCAGAACTTCTTCATGTTGGCCCCATTGGGCGCGATCCTCTCGCAGTTAAAGTGGGAACGATGACAATAGCCCTTCGTCGCATGGAAGCGGACGCGATTATTTTGGGAGAAAAAGAATGAGCGGATTAAATGTTGCCCTGATCGGTGCGCCAAATGCTGGAAAAAGCTCCCTTTTTAATACCTTGTCCGGAAGCCATCAAAAAGTTGCCAATTACCCGGGTGTCACCGTAGAGCGTCGTTCTGGTCTTATTACCACCGAAAGTGGACATACGGTTAAGCTCATCGATTTACCCGGTATTTATAGTTTAAATGACAGAAGCCTTGATGAAACAGTAAGCCGTGAAGTGATTACGGGCGAACATGAATTTGAAACACAGCCTGACGTTCTGGTCTGTGTCATTAATGCGTCAAACATTCGCGTTCATTTACGGCTTGTTCTTGAATTAAAATCACTAGGCCTTCCCATGATTGTCGCGCTAAACATGCATGATTTAGGAACACGTGACGGCATTGAAATTGATACCAATCGACTTGAAGAAGAACTTGGCCTTCCCGTTTTTACAACTGTAGCCGTTAGAACAAGTGGCATTTCCAGACTGGTTGAATTTCTTGATCGCGATGCGAGTGCCTATTCAAAACCAACTGGCGCCATGTCGGACACATCAACCCGTGCCTTGCAAAAAGAAGCGGGGCGTATTACTAAGCTTGTCACCGTTAAAGAAGGTGGTCATCACAAAATGACCCGCGTGCTTGATGGCATTGCACTTCATCCTGTCTTGGGTCCAATTTTATTCTTCGTGATGCTATTCTTTATGTTCCAAGCCGTTTTTAGCTGGGCAGAAGCCCCTATGGACATGGTTGAAGGCACCTTCGCTATAATTGGTGAAGCCGTCGCCACTTATATCCCAGAAGGCATATTCAGAAGCTTCATACAAGACGGCCTTATTGCCGGTGTCGGAAGCGTGCTCGTGTTTTTACCGCAGATCATCATCCTCTTTTCCTTTATCCTGCTTCTTGAAGCGAGCGGATATATGGCCCGCGCCGCCTTTATCATGGATAAATTAATGGCAAAAGTCGGCCTTAATGGTCGTGCTTTTATTCCCCTTCTTTCCAGTTTTGCTTGTGCAATTCCGGGCATTATGGCAACACGCACCATTGCAAACCACAGCGACCGTATCACAACCATTATGATTGCACCGCTTATGACATGCTCCGCGCGTCTTCCGGTTTATACCCTTATGATTGCGGCCTTTATTCCCAATGATCCGGTGTTGGGGTATTTCGGCCTTCAAGGTGTCGTGTTTTTCACACTTTATCTCGCTGGTATCGTCAGCGCAATTATCGTCGCCGCCGTCATGAAAAAAACCATCACTAAAGGGACACTTCAACCATTCTTGATGGAACTGCCAAAATATCAACTGCCGCGTCTAAAGCATGTATTCCTTGAATTATGGCAGCGTGTCCGCGCCTTTTTACGTCGCGCGGGTACAATCATTCTTTATGCCGCTATTGCCCTTTGGGCACTCACGCTTTATCCCAACCCGCCTGAGGACGCAACTGAGGCAGACATATATTATAGCGCCGCGGGTCTTATCGGTCGCACATTGCAGCCGGTTTTTGAACCACTTGGTTTTAACTGGGAAATTTCAATTGCCCTTGTTCCCGGTATGGCCGCCCGCGAAGTAGCCGTTAGCGCACTTGGGACCGTTTACGCCCTGCAAGGGGACGAAGATCAAGTGGCCGAAAGCCTTGCCACCGTTCTGCAAAGTGCATGGCCGTTATCAACCGCGCTCGCGTTCCTCGCATGGTTTATCTACGCCCCGCAATGCCTCGCAACCCTCGCCACCGCACGGCGGGAAACCAACAGCTGGGGCTGGACCGCCTTTATGACGGGATACCTATTTGGCTTGGCTTATTTAATAGCAATGATTGTCAATTTAGCCGCTAAAGCTTTGATGTGATCAAAAAGGCTCCTAAATCTCAGGAGCCTTGAAAATCTAACTATCGAATGACTGCTTTCGACCCAAAGCGGCCAGTCATGTAAACCCGTTTTGACCAACGGCCATTACTAAGCTAAACTCTTTCAAGCTAAAGGAGTGATAAGATACATGTTATCAAATTTAGCACTTATGGCAGAACTTATGGGGTCGTAAGCCATTCAGCTTATTATAGCTATCAATACAAAGTAGGCGTTGAGAATACAGTTTAGCCAATTCGATTGAAATGTGTGTCGAATATAGTGTACTGATATAAGATGAGAAACTTATAACTAAGATGGGGCTTTCAACTGAACCAGCTGTACTTGTCACTAAAAAAGCACGAGAAATGAAGCGATTTTATAGAATTAAAAACCTAATTTTTACATCATGTATTATGTTGATGATAAGCTATTTCATTTTCTTTTTTGATAGCAAAGGCGAGATAAAAGAAATTGTGATTTCGGCCTCTTTTAAAGAAAGTACTGGTCGATATTTTGGCCCTTATTATTGGGCCGTTCTAGGTATTACGCAATTTGCACATCAGGAAGGTTTGCAAATCAATAATACAGCCGTGGTTAAATTAAAGGAAGAAAATGGATCTTCTGGAATATATTCAATAAACGATAGGAGAATCAAATACATAACCATGGAACCAGTTCCTCATATAAGAATAATATTCACCGATGAAGAGCCAATTACGACAATGATCGATATAGAATTACAAAATGAAGATGAAAAAGGAATGATAGTGACATTGCGTGTTAGGAAAACTGAGGATAAAAACGATTGCGGCATATGTAAGCGCTTTGAAGAGGTAATGATAAAAAACCCCGAGTATCCTTCCCCTAAATTTATATTAAGTTCACCGGTTCTCTTTACCAACTAAATTCGCCCCTAAGGCGCAAGCCAA
>Ga0181597_10002461_pt1 | contig 20044 bp, 16 predicted proteins | sample 041ome_5_FD_148647 | JGI IMG/M metagenome (GOLD analysis project Ga0181597, IMG submission 148647) | Coastal salt marsh microbial communities from the Groves Creek Marsh, Skidaway Island, Georgia - 041403US metaG (spades assembly) | ecosystem: Environmental > Aquatic > Marine > Intertidal zone...
CCAACCATGACCCGGAAGGTCCAGAACACCACGGTCGAATTAGGCCGATCTTCTTTGGCAAACTCCTTAAGCGCCGGCACCTGCTTATCCAGGCTGTGGGTCAGGATCAGGCTACCCAGCGCGGGAATCTCAATCTTGAAGCGGGTTTCCTCGCGCTGCATATCTGGCCAGCCGAACAGAATCAGCGGGGTCGGCTCGTCACCGTGGTTTTCCCAGTGGCCTTCGATGGCGGCAATTTTCGCCGGCTGATACTTCAGCGTGTTGAGGCCGTGGAAGTCGCCTATCACTGCCTGAATCGGCGCCACGATCAAGGCCATCCACATGGCCATCGAGAGCATCTTGCGAATTGCAGGATTGTCGCGCCCCCGCAGCAAGTGCCAGGCCGCCGAGGCGCCGACGAAGAACGCCGTGGAGAGGAATGCTGCCGTCGCAGTATGCGCCAGCCGGTAGGGGAATGAGGGGTTGAACACCACCGCAAACCAGTCCACCGGGATCACCCGCCCGTCGATAATCTCGAAGCCCTGCGGGGTGTGCATCCAGCTGTTGGAGGCAAGAATCCAGAAAGTCGAGATCAGCGTACCGACCGCCACCATCACCGTGGAAAAGAAGTGCAGGCCAGGGCCGACGCGGTTCCAGCCAAACAGCATGACACCCAGGAAGCCCGCCTCAAGGAAGAATGCGGTGAGCACTTCATACGTCAGCAACGGCCCGGTGACCGCCCCGGCAAAGTCGGAAAAGGCGCTCCAGTTAGTGCCGAACTGGTAGGCCATGACCAAGCCAGAGACCACGCCCATGCCGAAGTTGACCGCAAATATCTTCGCCCAGAAGTGGTACAGGTCGCGGTACACCTCCTGCCCAGTTTTCAGCCAGAGCCCTTCAAGCACCGCCAAGTAACTGGCCAAGCCAATGGTGATGGCCGGAAAAATGATGTGAAAAGAGATGGTGAAAGCAAACTGGATACGGGCGAGGTCGAGTGCCTCTAATCCGAACATGGTGCGTCCTCAGTCAGGTAAAACAGCCAGCTGCCCAGCGGATAGGCTACGGGCAACCGTCGGACAGAGCGCCTTACGCCGACAACGGCTCGGCCACATGACGAATCCGACAGCCTTGATCCAGGTCAAGGCTTAGTTGAAGAGTATCCCCAGCACGGGCAAGTTCCGCTGTGGTTGATTGTCGCGTGACAGCCTGCCACAAGGGATTTGGCGCCTTTTACAGACGTTGTTCTGCCTCGCGGCGACAGGCCACCGCAGGCGCGGATAGCTATCTGTGCAGGGCGCGGCTCACCAGCATTCGCACCGCCACCCGCCACGTTTGCATACAGCCATAAGCTGCCTGATCGGTCATAAATTCACCGCACCCAGACGAGCTGATATGATGCGCGCCTTTTTCCAGATCGCCAGCAAAAACATGCACAACCATGTGGATGTGCTTTGCTTTCGGTTTGCATAAACACGGCACAGAACGCCGTTATCGGGGAGCTGCACATGCTGGAAAGATTGTTCCAACTCAAAGCCCACAACACCACGGTGCGCACCGAGATGCTGGCGGGGCTGACCACCTTCCTGACGATGGCCTACATCCTCTTCGTCAACCCCAACATCCTCGCCGAAGCCGGCATGGATAAAGGCGCGGTGTTTGTCGCCACGTGCCTGGCGGCCGCCATCGGCTCGGCCATCATGGGCCTGATCGCCAACTACCCGATCGCCCTGGCGCCGGGCATGGGCCTCAACGCCTTCTTTACCTACACCGTGGTGCTGACCATGGGTCACACTTGGCAGGTGGCATTGGGCGCGGTCTTCCTCTCCGGGGTGATCTTCTTTTTGCTGTCGATCTTCAAGATTCGCGAGTGGATCATCAACAGCATCCCGATGGCGTTGCGGGCCGGCGTTGCTGCCGGTATTGGCTTGTTCCTGGCGATCATCGCGCTGAAAAACGCCGGTATCGTGGTCGACAACCCGGCCACCCTGGTGGGCCTAGGTGACCTCAGCCAAGGCGCCCCACTACTGGCCTGCCTGGGCTTCTTCGTGATCGCTGCACTGGCTTACCGCCGCGTCACCGGTGCGGTGATGATCGGTATTTTGCTGGTCACTGGCCTGTCGATTGTGTTCGGTCTGTCGCAGCTCGACAGCGTGGTCTCGATGCCGCCGTCGCTGATGCCGACGCTGCTGCAACTGGACATCATGGGCGCGCTGGATATCGGCCTGCTCAGCGTTATTTTCGCCTTCCTCTTCGTTGACCTGTTCGACACCTCCGGCACCCTGGTCGGCGTCGCGCAAAAAGCCAACCTGCTGGATAAAGACGGCAAAATGCCCAAGCTCGGCCGCGCTCTGCTGGCCGACAGCACCGCGACCATGGCCGGCGCCGCAATGGGCACCTCGACCACCACCAGCTATATCGAATCCGCGGCGGGCATCAGCGCCGGCGGCCGCACTGGCCTGACCGCTTGCGTGGTGGCTGCACTGTTTTTGCTGAGCCTGTTCTTCGCACCACTGGCCGGCGCCGTACCAGCCTTCGCCACCGCCCCGGCGCTGATGTTTGTCGCCGTACTGATGATGAGCAGCCTGGCGCAGATCGACTGGGACGACCTCACCGTCGCCGCCCCGGTGGTCATCGCCGCCCTGGCCATGCCACTGACCTTCTCGATTGCCAACGGCATTGCCTTTGGCTTTATCGCCTGGACCGTGATCAAGCTGCTGGCGGGCCGCTGGCGCGACCTCAACCCCGCCTTGGTGGTGTTGTCGGCATTGTTTGTGATCAAACTGGCGTACTTCGCCTGATACCTTGCGGGTGGCCATGGTTCACCCGCGCCTTTTTTGAAAAGAGTCTTGCATGAGCCGTTCCCAGTTCGATCCCGCCAGCTACGCCGTCCAGCTGGCTGAAAAGCAGCAGCGCCTGATCGAGCTGCTGGCGCCTTTTAATGCCCCCGCCCCCGAAGTGTTCGAGTCTGCTCGCGAGCACTATCGCTTGCGTGCCGAATTTCGCCTGTGGCGTGAGGGTGAAGACCGCCACTACGCCATGTTCGAAGCAGGTGATAAGCACACGCCGATTTTCTTTGAAGACTTCCCCATTGCCAGCACGCAGATCAATGCGCTGATGCCGCGCCTGAAAGCGGCGTGGCAGGCCAGCAGTGCGCTGAGCTTCAAGCTGTTTCAGGTCGAATTCCTCACCACCCTGGCCGGCGACGGGCTGATAACCCTGTGCTACCACCGCCCACTGGATGACGCCTGGCAAGCCGCAGCCGAGCAACTCGCCGGCGAACTGCAGGTAAGCATTATCGGCCGCTCCAAGGGCAAGCGCATCGTCATCGGTAAGGATTATGTTGAGGAGAAACTCAACGTCGCCGGTCGCACCTTCAGCTATCGCCAACCAGAAGGCGCCTTCACCCAGCCCAACGGCGAAGTGAACCAGAAGATGCTGAATTGGGCCTATGAAGCGCTCGGTGAACGCCAGGATGACTTGCTGGAGCTGTACTGCGGCAACGGCAACTTCACCCTGCCGCTGGCCACCCGCGTACGCAAAGTGCTGGCCACCGAGATCAGCAAGTCCTCGGTGAATGCCGCCTTGGCCAACCTGGAAGACAACGGCGTAGACAACATCACCCTGGTGCGTCTGTCCGCCGAAGAACTGACCGAAGCGCTGAATGAAGTGCGCCCGTTCCGCCGCCTGGCCGGTATCGACCTGAAAAGCTATGACTTTGGCTGCGTGTTTGTCGACCCGCCGCGTGCCGGCATGGACCCGGACACCTGCGAGCTGACCCGGCGCTTTGAGCGCATTCTGTATATCTCCTGCAACCCGGAGACCCTGGCCGCCAACATCGCGCAACTCAGCGACACCCACAAAGTGACGCGCTGCGCACTGTTCGACCAGTTCCCCTACACCCACCACATGGAGTCAGGTGTGCTGCTGGAGCGCCGCTAGCTTTACTGGCGCGGCAACCCACGCAGCGCCCAGAAGCAAAGCCCCACAGACACCACTTCCAGCAGCAGCGCGTAGAAGTTAAAGGTCTGCTGCGCGCCGCCATCCAGCCACAGTCCGCCGATGCGCGCCAACGCCAGCGAGCTGTAAAGCAGCACCAGCAGGGTCAAGGCGGCGCGGATCAGGTCCAGGCGGCTGAGTGACAGCCCGATAAACGCCGCTAGGCCGATCTGCAAACCGCCGTAAAACGCGCGCATGTCGGTCGCCGCCGCGGGCGACATCAGCAGCATGCCGCTGAGATTGGCCATTTCATGGGGGTTGATGAAATAAGCCAGCCCCAAGCCAGCCAATGCCAGCAATTGAATCAGCAGAATTACGCGTGCAAATAGCATGAACAGCATCCTTAGCCCGGGGATCGGCTTTGCAGCATAAGCGCACTTCGGGCGTTTCGGAAATCCACTGTGGTTGCTGTGCAGATTGAGCGGTAAGCTTCCAGCATTCACTTTAGGAGCCCACTTATGCGCCCGCTTATTCTTCTTGCCGGCCTACTCAGCAGCCTCAGCGTTGTTGCCGAACCGCTGACCATCGACGTCCACCGCGACCCCAATTGCGGCTGCTGCAAAGCCTGGATCAGCCACTTGCAAGACAACGGCTTTACCGTCAACGACCATGTCGAGAATGACATGAGCGCGGTCAAACAGCGCCTGGGCGTGCCACCCCGCCTCGCGTCCTGCCACACCGGGGTCATTGACGGCCAGTTTATCGAAGGCCATGTGCCGGCCGCCGACATCCTCAAATTGCGTAAACAACCTGACCTGCTCGGCGCCGCCGTACCGGGCATGCCGACCGGCTCGCCGGGCATGGAATACGGTAATGTGCGCGATGCTTACCAGGTGATCGGCCTGGACAAGCAAGGTGCAGAGAAGATTATTAGCGACTATCCGGCCAACTGAGCCACGGATAACAGGCCTACGGCGAGCCAGCCCACACGCCCACCACTTATTACAGGACGACAACCATGCGCTGGAAACGTGGAAGACGCAGTGACAACGTGGTGGACGCACGCGGCAGCAGCTCACGAATGGGCGGCGGCAAAGGACTGACCTTGGGCGGCGTGGCCATTGTGGTGGTCATTGGCCTGCTCAGCGGCCAGGACCCGATGCAGATCCTCGGCCAGTTGGCCGGACAAGCCATGCAGGGCGGCTCGGTCAGCGCGCCGCAAAGCTCCGCGCCAGCAAGCAATGACGAGCAGTCGGAATTTGTGCGCGCGGTACTGGGCGACACCGAGGACACCTGGCGGGAAATCTTCCAGGGCGCCAATCGGCAGTACCGCGATCCCACGCTGGTGTTGTTTCGCGGCGGCGTCAACTCGGCCTGCGGCTTCGCTAACTCAGCGGTCGGGCCGTTCTACTGCCCGGGTGATCAGCGGGTGTATATCGACCTGGCGTTTTTCCGCGAGCTGGAACAACGCTTTGGCGCTGCCGGTGACTTTGCTCAGGCTTATGTGATTGCTCACGAAGTCGGCCACCACGTGCAAACCCTGCTCGGCGTCTCGGCCAAGGTCAACGCGGCGCGGCAACGGGGCGAGCGGGTGGAAGGTGCCAGCGGCCTACTGGTGCGCCAGGAGTTGCAGGCCGACTGCCTGGCAGGCGTATGGGCTTACCACGGCCAGCGCCGCAATGACTGGCTGGAACCAGGGGATATTGAAGAAGCGCTGAACGCCGCCAATGCCATCGGCGATGACCGCCTGCAGAAGCAGGCGCGCGGCCAAGTGGTGCCGGACTCCTTCACCCACGGCACCTCTGAGCAACGCGTGCGCTGGTTTAAAACCGGCTTTGCCCAAGGCAATGTTGGCAGCTGCGATACCTTCAAGGCTGCGCGGCTATAGCCTTAGGCTCATGGCGCGGCCCCGTAGGGTGGATGTTGCCCACCCATCCGCCCTACAGACTGAACGCTGCCGGTGATGGATAACTGGGATAAAAAATGCCGCTTCCCTGATCAGGTAAGCGGCATTTTTATCAGCAGCACTCTGTGCCTATTGCGCCCAAGGTGGCGGAGGCTCTTCACCCTTGGGCGCGTCTTCGGCATTCAGCAACGCCTGGCGCCGTTCCTCATCAGCCAGTGCGGCCTTGATTTCGCGCATCACTGCGTCGATATCGGCTTCTTCTTCCGGGTCATCAAACTCACCGGTCAGCGGGGTTTCCGGAGTCAGTTCACCGGCCTCATACAGCGCCCACATCTCCTTGGCGTACTTGGTAAAGCGTAGCTCCGGGGCGAACTGACCGAAATAGGCGGACATATTGCCGACATCACGCTCAAGCATCTTGAACGCATGGTTATTGCCGGCCGCATCCACCGCCTGGGGCAGGTCGATAATCACCGGGCCACCTGGATCGAGCAGTACGTTGAATTCAGACAAGTCGCCATGCACCAGACCGGCGCAGAGCATTTTCACCACTTCCTGAATCATGAAAGCATGGAATTCGCGGGCATCGTCCGGGTGCAGATCAACATCGTTGAGGCGCGGCGCAGCATCGCCCTCGCCGTCATCGACCAGTTCCATCAGCAGCACGCCTTCGAGGAAGTCATACGGTTTGGGGACGCGCACGCCGGCATTGGCCAGGCGGAACAGCGCCGCCACTTCAGCATTCTGCCAGGCGTCTTCCTGGCCCTTGCGGCCGTACTTCGAGCCCTTGGCCATGGCCCGGGCATCACGGCTGTTACGCACCTTGCGGCCTTCCTGGTACTCGGCGGCCTGACGGAAGCTGCGTTTGTTGGCTTCTTTATAGACCTTGGCGACGCGCAGTTCTTCGCCACAGCGCACCACATAGACCGCAGCTTCTTTACCGCTCATCAGCGGGCGTATCACTTCATCGACCAGCCCGGCTTCAACCAGGGGCTCAATACGTTTTGGCGTCTTCATCAGCTTTAATCAGGGGTCCTGTGTTGCCCAAGTCGGCTCTGCCGCCCCTTATACGTCAATCCAAGCCAAGCGCCCACCCTCGTGAGCGCAGCTGAGGCTTAACGGATGCATAAATATGGCGTTAAGCCGCGCGGATCAATAGCCGTAGCCGGGCTGCGCCGCCGGACGCGTAAGAAAAACCTGCGTACTGATCGTGCACTCAGCGCTGTTTGAAAGTCACAAGTGGATTGGCAGCTCAGCCGCCGCAGCCGACAATCCACAAGACCTCAGGGAGATTCGCTGATGCTCGACACCGAACACTGCTGGCACGCCATATGTAACCGCGACGCCGCTCAGGATGGCGCCTTTGTATTCGCCGTGCACAGCACGGGAATATATTGCCGGCCCAGTTGCCCGGCACGGCGGCCCAAGCGTGACAACGTCAGCTTTTATGCCGACCCGGGCAGCGCGGCAAAAGCCGGTTTCCGCCCGTGCAAACGCTGCTCACCGCAAGGGCAAAGCCCGGCGGAGCAACTCGACGCGCTGGTGATTGCCGCCTGCCAGCGACTGGCAGACAGCGAGCAACACCTGACACTTGCCCAACTGTCAGCACAGATCGGCCTGTCCGCCTCTCACCTAGCCCGCGCCTTCAAACTGCGCACCGGCATGACCCCGCACGCTTGGAGCGCCGCCTACCGCCAGCAGCAATTAGAGCAGCACTTGCCCCACGCACACAGCGTGCTGGATGCCGCCTTAACAGCTGGCTACACCAGCACCCGCGACTTGTATCAGCACGCTAGCGCCTTGAGCCCAGCTCAGCGCCGCAAACAAGCGGCCGGTGAACACCTGCGCTACACCATTGCGCCCTGCCCGCTTGGCCAGATACTCCTGGCCAGCAGCGCTGGCGGTGTTTGCGCCGTGCTGCTGGCTGACGAGCCGGCCACCTTGCAGGCAGAACTGCAACAACGCTTTGCCGCTGCGGTTATTCAGCGTGATGACCTGGGGCTGGGCGAGTGGCTGGGCCAGCTACTCGCACAGATCTGCGAGCCACAGCGCGCCGCCCACCTGCCGCTGGATATGCGTGGCACGGTATTTCAGCAGCAGGTGTGGCGCGCGTTGCAGCAAATCCCCACAGGGCAGACGCGCAGCTACGCCGAACTGGCTGCGCAACTCGACAGCCACCCGCGTGCCGTGGCGCGGGCCTGCGCCAGCAACCCGCTGGGGCTGCTCATCCCTTGCCACCGGGTGATTGCCAGCAACGGCAGCCTCGGCGGTTACCGCTGGGGCCTGGAACGCAAGGCCGCGCTGCTTAAGCGTGAAGCCGCGCCATAGCAAAAGGCCCCGCATTGCGGGGCCTGTGCATTCAGCAGGTGCGTATTACGACAGGTAGGACGAACGAGTCAGGCCGAGACGCAGTGCATCGAGGAACTGGGTGCGTTCGCGCGGGGTGATCTTGGCGCTGGCGACCTTGTCGCGGTAGTGAGTCATCAGCTCCTCCGGCGACAGGTGCACGTAGCGCAGCATGTCCTCGATGGTGTCGTGGGTCTCGATACCGGCGTGGTACACGCTGCCATCGGCGTTCTGGTAGATGTTCACCGAGTCGGTGTCGCCGAACAGGTTGTGCATGTCGCCGAGAATTTCCTGATAGGCACCGACTAGGAAGATCCCCAGTAGGTAGTCCTCTCCCTCGCGCACTTCGTGCACCGGTAGGCTGGTCTCGATGCTCTGCTCGTCGACGTACTGCCGGATTTTGCCGTCGGAGTCGCAGGTCAGATCCTGCAGCACCGCGCGGCGTAGCGGCTCTTCGTCGAGACGGTTGAGCGGCAGAATTGGCAGCACCTGGCCAATGGCCCAGGTGTCCGGCAGGCTCTGGAACACCGAGAAGTTGCAGATGTACTTGTCGGCCAGCTTGTCGTTCAGCTCATCCAGCACCTGACGGTGCGAACGCTGACGCGCCTTCAGCGAGTTATGCAGGCGACGGCAGACGGCAAAGTAGCACTGCTCAGCCAAGGCCTTTTCGGTCAGGCTGAGTTTGCCGTCGGCGTACTGGCTGGCCACATCGCTCATGTAGTGGGTGGCGCGCCAGTAGGTTTCGGTGACCATCTCGATATCGGTCGGACCGAGCAGCTCAACCAGATAGCGCACGGTTTCCGGCAGGCTGGTGACGTCCTCGATCTTGGGGATCTCGTCGTTGTGTTTTTCCACGTCCGTAACCTGCACCACCAGCATGGCGTGGTGCGCGGTCAGCGAGCGGCCGCTCTCGGAGAAGATATGCGGATGCGGCAGCTCTTGCGCGTCGCAGAACTCTTTGAGCATGCCGACCACAACACCGGCGTAGTCATCCATGTCGTAGTTGATCGAGCTGGCGTTGCGCGAATGGGTGCCGTCGTAATCCACACCCAGGCCGCCGCCGACGTCGATATGGTCAACCGGCAGGCCCAGACCACGCAGCTCGCCGTAATAGCGGATGGCTTCCTTGAAGCCGTGCTGGTAGTCGGACAGGTTGGCGATCTGCGAGCCCATGTGGAAATGCAGCAAACGGATGCCCTGATCCAGACCCGCCGCGCGGAAACGCTCAACCACCGAGAGCAACTGCGCCGCCGACAGGCCAAACTTGGATTTCTCGCCGCCGGTGTCAGCCCACTTGCTCGATGCCAGCGACGACAGACGCACGCGTAGACCGATCTGCGGCGCGACCTTGAGCTCGGCCGCCTCCTCGATCACCAACTGCACTTCGGACTCTTTCTCGATCACGATAAATACGTTGTGACCGAGCTTCTGCCCCATCAGCGCCAGCTTGATAAACTCACGGTCCTTGTAACCGTTGCAGACGATGGTGCCCCCCTTCGGCGCCAGCGCCAGCACGGCCATCAGCTCCGGCTTGGAGCCGGCTTCCAGGCCGATGGAAACGTTCTGCGTGGCGATGATGTTCTCCACCACCGCTTCCTGCTGGTTGACCTTGATCGGGTACAACGCGGTATACGGGCTCTGGTATTCCAGGCGGGCGATATTGGCGTCGAAGGCGCCGGTCAGCTGGCGTACGCGGTCTTGCAAAATATCCGGAAAACGCACCAGCAACGGCAGCGACAGGCCGCTGGAGCGCAGCTCATCAAGCTGCTCGTAGAGATCGATCGGGGTGCTCTGCGGGCCATTGGGGCGCACTTCGACACGACCCTTTTCATTGATCGCGAAATAACCCGCGCCCCAATGACGAATACCATAAACGCTGCGGCTGTCCGCAACGGTCCACTGGCTGCCGTCATCTTTGCGTGTGCGTCGTGCAGACATCGAAGTCTCCCTTACTGGCGATAGTGGCCCTGGCATGGCCAAGGCGCGTACAGATTAACGTCTGGATATGACGATAGCCGGGCAATTGACAGTGCAACCGCCCGGCAAGTTTAGAAAAATGATCAGCCGCCGGACTTTTTGGCCTTGAAGCCACGCTTGATTAGCTCGGCGATCAGCAGCTCGACGTGATCACCTTGAATCTCGATCACTCCGTCTTTAAGCGAGCCGCCGCAGCCGCAGCGCTTTTTAAGCGCCGCGACCAGCTCTTTCAGCGGCTCTTCGGCCAACGGCACACCGCTGATGCTGGTTACGGTTTTGCCGCCACGGCCTTTGGTTTCACGGCGTACACGGGCAATGCCATCGCCTTGGGGAATTTGGGTCTGTTTGCAGGTGCAGGCGTCCACCGGCTGGCTGCAGTCAGGGCAATGCCGACCGCTATCAGTGGAATACACCAGGCCGCTAAGGGCGGCGAATGAGGAAGCTTTCTTGACCACCGGTTTGTCCTCGAAGGGGTCCGGATAGCGACTGATCGACTGAATACCGGTTAAGGCGTCGACCGCGAAGCCCCACTCTGGCAGGGGCAGCGCACCCAGGCTTTACGGCCAAGGCTTGAAGGCGGCGCAGTGTAACGGCAAAAAACGCTGCTGCTAAGTGTAAAAATGCGCCATTACTCGGCGCATAAGCGACGCTGTGCAGGATGCCGAACAAAACGTCCCCATATCCTGGACAAAGCCTTAAACGGCGCGGGATTACTCTGCCAGAGCTGGTCGTAGGATGGGTTGAGCGCAGTGATACCCATGCTCGCGAAACGATAGGTTACGCCTACGGCTAACCTACGCGGCCCGACCCATCCTACGCAGTGGCTGCCAGATAACGCTGCAAGGCGGCCAGCGAATCGGGGCAATAGGGCAAATGCTGGGTCTCCGCCAAGGCCTGCTCGATGGTGATAAATCGCGCCTCCAACACCTCTTCCGGCTGTAACACCAGCGGCGCGTCGGAGACCGCCGAATAGGCCATGCACCACAGGCGACTTTCCGGCGAGTCGTAACGAAAATGCGCATGTTCAACCAGCACCGCATCAACGATGCCCAGCTCTTCCGCCAGTTCGCGCGCGGCGGATTCGGCATAGCTTTCATTCACCAGCACCATGCCGCCAGCGGCCACATCCCAGTAGCCCGGATACAGCGCCTTACTCAGGGTACGCCGGTGCACGCAGAGCAGGCCGGCACTGTTGAACAGCAGGATATAGGTGCCCCGGCCGCGCAAATGGCGCTGACGCAGTTCGCTGCGCAGCACGCCACCCAGCAACTGGTCATCCTCGTCGACCCAGGCGATGCGCTCGCTATCCGAGGCAGCGCGGTGCGCCACCTCAGCGTCAGACCAGGCCACCGATCAGCCCTGCGACAGCAGTTGGCGTAGATCGATCAGGCCGGCATTGGCTCGCGAAATATAGTTGGCCATCACCAGCGAGTGGTTAGCCAGCAAACCATAACCGCTGCCATTGAGGATCATCGGGCTCCACAGGGGTTCTTGCGCGGCCTCCAGCTCACGGATGATCTGACGCACACTGACGGTGGCGTTCTTCTTCGCCAGCACATCGGCGAAATCCACTTCGATGGCGCGCAACAAATGCGCCAGCGCCCAGGCCTGACCGCGAGCCTCGTAGAACACGTTGTCGATCTGCAACCACGGTGTTTCGTAGTTCACACCTTCGACAAAGTCGGCCTGAGCCACGCTTTCGGCCAGCGCCGGATCGACCACTGCGGTATTCAGACGTACCTGACCCACGCTGGCCGACAGACGCTGCGACAGCGAACCCAAACGCGTGGCGGCATCACCCAGCCAGTTGTTGAGGTTATCGGCGCGGGTATAGAACTGCGCATTGGACTGACTAGGATCGGCAAGGCGAGCCAGGTAGCGATCAAGCGACTTGATGCCTTCGGCATACTCGGCCTCGGAGGCCGGCAGCGCCCAGCTCTTGTTGTCGAAGTGAAAGCGCGGCTCGGCCTTGGCCAGATCCGGGTCTTCGGTGGATTGCGATTGCGAACGGGTGAAGTCCTTGCGCAGCGCGCGGGACATATCACGCACCTGCACCAGCACGCCAAACTCCCAGCTCGGCATGTTGTCGAGCCACAGGCCCGGCGGCGCGAGGTCGTTGGACAGGTAGCCGCCCGGCTTGTCGAGCAACGTATTGGCCACCTGCTTGAGGGTTTCGGCAGTGGTGTAACCATTCACCAGCTTATGCCCGCGCGCCTGAGAAGCCGCCTCGGCGCGTTGCTGCACAGAAAACTGCGCAGGCTCCTGACTCCAGTACCAGCCGACGACCAGCGCCAACAGCAGGAAAAGCCCGATCAATCCACCCACGGTGCGTACAACCCAGTTGGCGGAGGACTTGTTGGGGGTACTGTCAGCTGAGCCGGTGGCGCCAGCAGACGCAGCGGCAGTTCGATTCTTCCAATCCAGCATGGCGTTGTCCTTTTTTACTCAAGTAGCGAGGCCACAGCGGAGCGTGCTGCGCTGTGGCAGCGCCGCCCGCAGGCTCTCGTTCGACCACAATCCCCTCGCAGGGTTGCGCGACTGGCTTTAACTATAAGTGAAGCGCGGCGTGCTGCGCAGCGAAGATCGGCAAACTTAGCGCGTCTGAGTCAATCTGCCACCTGTGACGGGGTCGACAGAAGGCCGACGCCAATAGATCGACGGCGCGAACAAAACCGTTCGCCAGTGGTACGATTGCTAGCAATAAGCCATCACTTTCCCTGCATAAGCCGACCCAATCGAACCCGCGCCATGATCGAGCACGAAGACCCCAGCAGCGACCGCCTCAAGCAGCACTTCGCCCAGCGCGTCATCAATCAGGCACGCCAAGTACTGGAAGTCTGGCAGCGCCTGCAGCGCAGTGAATGGAACGACACCGGCATGGCCGAGTTGCGCGAAGCCACGCAACTGCTGCAACGCTACGCCGAACGCTTCGACCAGGCCGAGCACCGCCAACTGGCCGAGGAGATCAATAACAGCCTGCAACAGGTCGCCGACAATCGCGGTCGCCTCAATAGCCAACTGATCAGCCAACTCAACCTGCTGCTGCAGCGCCTGTCGCGCACCGGCCTGCGCCACGGCGACCGTTTCGAGCAAACGGTGCTGCCGCCACTGCGCAAACCGGTGTACCTGGCGTTGCAACATATCGAGCGTGCCGAGCAACTGGCTCAGCGCCTGGAGTTCTTCGGCATGACGGCCATTGCCCTGGACACAGCCAACGCGTTTCGCAACGCCATACTTGAACGCCACCCCGCCGCGATCCTGATGGAAGTCGATTTCTCCGGCCCCGGCTGCGGCCTGCAGCTTGCACAGAGCGTGCAGGAAGGCCTCAAACATAAGATCCCGCTGCTGTTCTTCAGCGCTGAAGACACTGACACCCTGACCCGCCTGAAGGCTGTACGCGCCGGTGGCCAGGAGTTCTTCACCGGCAGCCTGGACGCCTCGAACCTGTTCGAACGCATCGAGGTGCTGACGCATGTCTCGCAGTACGAACCCTACAAGGTGCTGATCATCGACGACTCGCGGGCGCAGGTCACACACACCGAGCGTGTGCTCAACAGCGCCGGCATCGTCACCCGCACCCTGGTCGAACCGATTCAGGCGATGAGCCAGCTAGCCGACTTCCAGCCCGACCTGATCATCCTCGACATGTACATGCCCGAGTGCAACGGCCCGGAACTGGCCCAGGTGATTCGCCACAACGACCGTTATGTCAGCGTGCCGATCATCTACCTGTCCGCCGAAGACGACCTCGACAAACAACTCGATGCCATGAGTGAAGGCGGCGATGACTTCCTCACCAAACCGATCAAGCCGCGCCACCTGATCGCCACCGTGCGCAACCGCGCCGCCCGTGCACGCAGCCTCAAGGCACGCATGGTGCGCGACAGCCTGACCGGCCTGTACAACCACACCCACACCCTGCAACTGCTCGAAGACGCGCGCTTTCGTGCCGAACGCGACGGCCAGCCGCTGAGCTTTGCGATGATCGACATCGATTTTTTCAAGAAGGTCAACGACACCTACGGCCACCCCATGGGCGATCGGGTGATCAAGAGCCTGGCGCTGTTTCTCAAACAACGCCTGCGCAAGACCGACCACATTGGTCGCTACGGCGGTGAAGAGTTCGCGGTGGTCATGCCCAATACCGACGCCGAGTCAGCCAAGCGCGTACTAGATGACATTCGCCAGCGCTTTGCAGAAATCCAATACTCGGCGCAGCCGCATGACCTGTCCTGCACCTTCAGCGGCGGCATCGCCCAGCTGAGCCCGAACCTGGATGGCAAACTGCTCTCGCAGCAGGCCGACCAGGCGCTGTATGTGGCCAAGCACAGCGGGCGCAACCAGGTCGCGATCTATCAGGGCGACTGAACCTCAGACAAGTGGTTATAGGCGTCAGCGCGCGGTAGAAAACTGTGACGCGGCTCGCACCGTCATATTACGGTCATGAAAGAGCAATAAATTCTGAGGCTTAGTGGCTACCTGACGCCAAACGTCGGTAGCCCGCACCGTTCTTCAGCCGGTCGAGCCCTATGCGCCTTAAATTCCTGACTAATTTCAATACCCTGCTACTGGTCACCGTGTGCGCCGCCTTGGCTGCCACGCTCTGGTGGTCGCAGCGCGCCCTCGAACGCCCGTACCTGTTGATGACGCAATACCTCAGCCTGTCGCAACAATTCCAGAACGATGCAGCACTGAATATCAACGCCTACCTGAAAACGGGCGACGCCCTGCGCCACAGCGCGGCGCTGCAGGCGCTGGCAACACTGGAACAATCGATTGCCGAGCTGCCCGAACAGTTGGCCAACGACGCTCTCCCGAGCATCAAAGCCCTCACGGCTTTTAGCGCCAGCGAACTACTGGCCGCCGGCAAGCTCTCCGCAGACCCACAAGGCTTGCTCGTGCAGGCCGAGCGTGAAATAGAGGCGAGCCTCGAACAACTGGCGAACTATGCCGACAGTGGCGATACAAGCGCCGCCGCGAGCTATCGCCGGCCGCTGTTCAACGCGGCTCGCCACCTCACGCGCCTGGCCCATGCGCGCGACAAACTGGTGCGCAGCGGCCGCAGCGAGCTGGCGAGTGAAGTCGAGCGCGAGCTGGCGGCACTGGGCAAACAAACCCAGCAGCTCAGCGACCTGCCGTTACTCGGCGTGGCCGACGCCAACCAAGCGCCCAGTAACGCCTTTGCTGACTTGCTGGGACTGGACGCCGGCGCTGAAAGCAGCCAGACCGAAGACCGCGGCATCGCCCTCAAGCGCGACCTGCTGTCGCTGCTCAAACGCTACCCCGCCGAACTGCAACGCACCCGCGAGCTGATCGAGGCACGCGCAGCCCTTGCCAGCAGCACCCGCGTGCAGGTCGATCAGGTACAACAGGCGCTCGCCGCGCTGGAGCCTCAAGTGCGCGCCGAGCATGGGCGTATCCAAGGCGAAGTGCAGTTGATACTTAGCCTGATGATCGGCCTGATCCTGATGATTGCCTTGATTATCGACACCCTGCAGCGCCGCCTTACCCGCGTCCTTTCCCGCCTGGCGCCAGCCTTGTCGACTTGGGCCCAGGGCGACTTCGCGACCGACATTCATCTTGACTCACGCACGCGGGAGTTGCGCGATATCGAAGAATCGCTCAACCGCTTGCGGGTTTATCTGGTTGACCTGGTGGGCACCATTCGCCAAAACGCCGAGCAGGTGGTCAGTTCCAGTCACACCCTGGCACACCTCAATGGCGGCCTGCATGAGGGCGCTGAGCGCCAGGCCGGGGATACCGCGCAGATTCGCGATGCATTGGGCGAACTGCAGGCCACCATTCAGCAGGTAGCGGGCGACGCCAGTCAGGCCGCTGACGCCAGCCGCGATGCCAACAGCGCCCTGGAGCAAGGCCAGCAGGTGATTGGTCAGAGCCTTACAGGCCTGCATTCGCTGGTCGATGAAGTACAAGGTAACGCCCAGGCCATCGAACGCCTGGCCGAAGAAACAGCCACCATCGGTAATGTGCTGACTGTCATTCGCGGCATCGCCGAACAGACCAACCTGCTGGCCCTGAACGCGGCCATCGAAGCGGCGCGCGCCGGAGAGCTGGGCCGCGGCTTTGCCGTGGTGGCCGACGAGGTGCGCTCGCTGTCGCAACGCACCAGCGGCGCGACCGCCGAGATTCAGGAGCTGATCGGCCGCCTGCAACAGGCGGCCCGGCAGTCGGTGCAAGCCATGCGCACCCAGGTCGAACACGCCGAAGCCACAGCCAGCCAGGCCGAAGCGGCTGACGGTGCGTTGGATGAAATCGTTGCGGCGATCCGCACCATCGCCAGCATGGCCGAGCGCATCGCCGATGCCACGGCGCAGCAGGGTGAAGCCGTCAGCGACATTCGCGGACACAGCGAGCGCATTCACACCTTGGGCGGCGACAACCTGCAGCGTATCGGCGAGGGACGCAATCAGGGCGAACACCTGTTGCAACTCGGCGGGCAACTGCACACCGCGGTGCAGGCATTTCGGGTGTAACGCGGCAATCTGTCGCGGCCATTTAGCCGGCAGACAACAGCGCTTACAGCCTTGACCGTGCCCTGAGTCACCCGCCTCCGTTATGATGCAGCGACTCCCGCATCACGAGCCTGCCATGCATCGTTTACTCTGCCTGCTTCTGCTTTTGGTCGCACTGCCCGCCAGCGCCGGCCTTTTCGACAAGCCGCCCGCACCCTCACAGCTGGGTACGCCGTTAAACAACAGCGCTGACTTCCTGCCGGTCAGCGAGGCATTCAAGCTGAGCCTGATCGACAGCTCCAGCACCTCGGTCAAATTGCGCTTTGTCGCTGCAGAGGGTTATTACCTGTATCGGCACCGCTTCAGCTTCAGCAGCGAACCGGCCGATATCAGCCTGGGCCAGGCGATTCTGCCGCCAGGCAAGGCCAAGCACGATGAGTTCTTTGGCGATGTGGAGGTGTACTACGAGGTGCTGGATGTCGAGGTGCCGGTCAGTAACCCGGACAATCGCCCCTTCAACCTCAATGTCAGCTACCAGGGCTGCGCCGACAAAGGCCTGTGCTATCCACCGGAAACCAACGTGCTGGCCATTGGTGGCGGCGCAGCGGCCAACAGTGCCGCACCTGATGCGGCAACGCCGTGGCGCTGGAGCGATCTGGCGCTGTTCTTCCTTGGCGGCCTGGCGCTGACCTTCACCCCCTGCGTGCTGCCGATGCTGCCGATTCTCACCGGCGTGGTATTACGCGGCCAGCCGGGTGGGCTGCGCAGCCTGGTGCTGTCGCTGGCCTATGTGCTGCCGATGGCCCTGAGTTTTGCCATCCTCGGCGCATTGATGGGCCTGTTCGGCGCGGAGCTCAATCTGCAAGCGCGCCTGCAGTCGCCCTGGGTACTGGTGCCCTTTGCGATTTTCTTCGCCCTGTTCGGCGCGGCCAGCCTGGGCTTTCTCGAACTGCGCCTACCGGCAGCCATCGATGGCCCGCTGCAGCGCCTGAGCCAACGCCTGCAGGGCGGTACGGTAGTCAGCGCGGCGGCGCTGGGCGTGCTCTCCAGCGTGCTGGTGTCTCCGTGCGTCTCCGCACCCTTAGCCGGCGCGCTGCTGTATATCAGCGCCAGCGGCGACGCCCTCGGTGGCGGCCTCAAACTGCTGGCCCTGGGTCTGGGCATGGGTGCGCCACTGGTGCTGTTCGCCGTGGGTGGCGGCGCCTTACTGCCAAAATCCGGCACCTGGATGATTACGGTACGCAACCTGTTCGGCGCACTGCTGATGGCCGTGGCCATCTGGCTGCTGGAACGCGTGCTGCCCGGCCCGATCAGCCTGGCATTGTGGGGCTTGCTGGCCGCAGGTGTGGCGCTCTGGCTCGGCGTACTGGAACTGACACCGAAAACCCATCACCAAAAACTCGCGCAACTGCTTGGCCTCCCCCTGCTGGTGTATGCCTTGGTCGCCTGGGTCGGTGCATTACAGGGCCAGGATGACCCGCTGCGACCACTCGGGCGCGCGCTACTGAGCAGCGCCGAAGCAACCCAACAGGTGCAATCAGGCCAGTGGCAAACCGTTACGACTCCGGCCCAGCTGGATGCAGCCCTACTGGCCGCCCAGAGCAGCGGCCAACCGCTGCTGCTCGACTGGTACGCCGACTGGTGTATCAGCTGCAAAGTCATTGAGCGCGAGGTGCTCGCCGCCCCCGAAGTCGGCCGCCAGCTGGGTGACTACACGTTAGTGCGCTTCGACATCACCGAAAGCAACCCGGCTCAACGCGCGCTGCTTGACCGCTACCAGCTGTTCGGGCCGCCGGCGATCCTGTTATTCGACGGCAAGGGTGACGAATGGCGCGACCTGCGAGTCGTAGGTGAGGTGGATGCTGCAACCTTCGCCGCCCGTTTGAGTGCAGCACGCGAACGCTTTTAGCATCCACAGTCATATATTTGCCGCAATCTGCAGCCATCGTGCTGACTATTGCAGAGAACTAGACAGCCAGACGCTGTCGCGGCATAGTCCAGCGCAGTAGAAAACAAGGAAGCACCGCCATGGCGACCCTACTGGTATTGCACGGCCCTAACCTCAACCTGCTCGGCACCCGCGAGCCTGGGGTTTACGGCGCCGTCACTCTCGAGCAGATCAACCTCGACCTGGAGCGCCGCGCCCGCGAGGCCGGCCACCATTTGCTCTACCTGCAGAGCAATGCCGAATATGAGTTGATCGAGCGCATTCACGCCGCTCAAGGCGAAGGGGTCGACTTTATTCTGATCAATCCTGCCGCTTTTACGCACACCAGCGTCGCATTACGTGACGCGTTGCTGGCGGTGAGCATCCCATTCATCGAAGTGCATTTGTCCAACGTGCACAAACGCGAAGCTTTCCGCCATCACTCCTACTTTTCCGATGTTGCTGTAGGGGTGATCTGCGGCCTTGGCGCCAGCGGTTATAAGCTGGCCCTGGAGGCTGCACTCGAACAACTTGAACTTAAGCGCCCCTGACCTCACCGGGAGTTGAACCACTATGGATATTCGTAAAGTCAAAAAACTGATCGAGCTGCTGGAAGAGTCCGGCATCGACGAGCTGGAGATTCGCGAAGGCGAAGAGTCCGTGCGCATCAGCCGCCACAGCAAGCAGCCGGCCTTTATGCAACAGCCGATGTACGCTCCGGCGCCAGCCCCAGCAGCCGCCCCGGTTGCCGCAGCACCCGCCGCCGAAGCCGCCGCCCCGGCAGCCGCCAAGCTGAACGGCACCGTCGTGCGCTCGCCAATGGTCGGCACCTTCTACCGCGCCTCCGGCCCAACCTCGGCGAATTTCGTCGAAGTCGGTTCGAGCGTGAAGAAAGGCGACATCCTCTGCATCGTTGAAGCGATGAAGATGATGAACCACATCGAAGCTGAAACCAGCGGCGTGATCGAATCCATCCTGGGCGAGAACGGTCAGCCGGTGGAATACGACCAGCCTCTGTTCACCATCGTTTGAACCGAGGAGAGCCAGCGATGTTGGAAAAAGTTCTGATCGCCAACCGCGGCGAGATTGCCTTGCGCATCCTGCGCGCCTGTAAAGAACTGGGCATCAAGACCGTCGCGGTGCACTCCACCGCCGATCGCGAGTTGATGCACCTGGGCCTGGCCGACGAGTCGGTGTGCATCGGCCCCGCTTCCGGGGCGCTGTCGTACTTGCAGATTCCGGCGATCATCGCCGCTGCCGAGGTCACTGGCGCAACGGCCATCCACCCCGGCTACGGCTTCCTTGCGGAAAACGCCGATTTCGCCGAACAGGTGGAAAATTCCGGCTTCGCCTTTGTCGGCCCAACCGCTGAGACCATCCGCCTGATGGGCGACAAGGTGTCCGCCAAGCACGCCATGATCAAGGCCGGCGTCCCCGTGGTACCCGGCTCCGACGGCCCGCTGCCGGAAGACGAAGAAACCGCCCTGCAGATTGCCCGCG
>Ga0181597_10002469_pt1 | contig 20011 bp, 14 predicted proteins | sample 041ome_5_FD_148647 | JGI IMG/M metagenome (GOLD analysis project Ga0181597, IMG submission 148647) | Coastal salt marsh microbial communities from the Groves Creek Marsh, Skidaway Island, Georgia - 041403US metaG (spades assembly) | ecosystem: Environmental > Aquatic > Marine > Intertidal zone...
GTGCTCCACCAGAACAGTGCACCATGCCATCTATTTGACCGCGGTAATTATCCAGAATCTTCTTCACTATGGGTGCATATGTGCGCGTTGGACTCAACACCAATTTACCTGCATCCAATTCTGTTGTAGTGGCATCCGTAAGGGACTTTGTTCCAGTGTATACTAAATGCTCAGGTACAGCTGGATCGAAACTCTCAGGATACTTTGTCATCAATTCCCTTGAAAACACATCATGACGGGCGCTTGTCAATCCATTTGAACCCATACCGCCATTGTATTCGGACTCGTATGTTGCTTTTCCAGAACTTGATAGACCTACAATTACGTTTCCAGGCTGAATTTTTGAATTATCAATAACATCCGAGCGTTTCATCCGCGCAACTACTGTACTGTCCACAATTATCGTACGGACTAGATCACCAACATCTGCAGTCTCTCCACCCGTACTTGTGATGGATATGCCGTACTTTCTGTATTCTTCCAATAGCTCTTCTGTCCCTTCTATAATAGAAGCCAATACCTCACCAGTAATGAGACCCTTATTTCTACCAATAGTTGAACTTAGCATGATGTTCTCCGTAGCGCCAACGCAAAGAAGATCATCAATATTCATTATTAAAGCATCTTGTGCTATGCCTTTCCATACATTCAGGTCACCTGTTTCTTTCCAATACATGTATGCAAGCGAACTTTTGGTTCCAGCTCCATCTGCATGCATGACCAGGCAGTACTCTTGATCACCTGTTAGGTAATCCGGTACGATTTTGCAAAAAGCCTTAGGAAAGAGACCCTTATCAATATTTTTGATTGCATTATGCACATCTTCTTTTTGTGCACTTACGCCTCTTCCTGTATAGCGGTCAGAATTAGTACTCATAGTTCTGCAAAAATAACGAGAAAGCGCGCACGGGTAATCCGTGCGCGCTTTTCTTTTATTATGATTTTATCTACTTAGTTTGAATCCAGGAACCAATAATCAACTCCTTATCACTTTTAATGCCATTCAAGGTTCTTAGTGTCTTCACATCAGACCCGACTTTCTTGGAAATAGTGCGCAACTGATCGCCACGCTGAACTTGGTAATGCGTTTCGTCAAATTCTTTGTAATCGCCGTTAAGTGTTACTTTCAATACCATGCCAGGCATTGGTCGAGCGCCACGAAGACCGCCATTCAATTTTTTCAGTTGTACCACGTTCATTCCATTATCCATGGCAATCTTGCCTAAAGAACGATCCTTTGGACTCAACGTAATTGTTTGACCAATTGGGTTTTCATTTTTCTTTTCAGGAGCCAATGAACCACTTTCGTCCGAAACAATGGGTGCAGACGGCACATAATCGTCAGAGAGCACTTTAAAATCTGTTCGTCTATTTATTTGGTTAGCTATCTCCTGACTGTCCTTCCCTAATCTTTTGATAAATCCTTCAGTCAATTTATCTCCTGATTTAAATTGGTCGGAACCGTAACCGGAATAATCTACAGGAATAACGAAAGGCTCTCCTTCACCCATACCTACGGCCGTGAGACGATCTGAAGCGATTCCTTTTTCAATTAAATAATCCACACAACTTTGTGCACGAGATTGTGAAAGCACTTTATTTTTAGCGTCTGTATCTCTGTAATCGGTATGTGAACGAAGACCAATTGTAATGTTAGGGTTTCTTTGAAGGATATTATATACCGTATCTAATGCTACCTTACTCTCATCTCTTAAATCTGATTTTGCAAGATCAAAGAAGACATTTGGAAGCACTATTGGAACTTCAATTGGATCCATTTTTAGTGTTAAATCATACGATTTAACATACTCCCTTTCTTCTTTAACTCTAGAGTAATCATTCAAGGCTAAATTCTCCGTACTGATATCTCCAATGGCATTCAGGAACTTTTTACGAGACATATTTAGTTTATACGACATGTCTTCCGCGAGTTTACCTTTAGGGATATTGAATTTCCCATTTGCATCTGTGGTAATTGTAAATGAACCTCCTTGCTTATCGCTTACTTCAATGGTAACATCTTTGACGGGTTTACCGTTTTTGGTGCTCACTACTGTTCCGCTCACAACAAATTGTTTGGTCCATTCAGTGACGTACCAAATATCGTGCTCTCCTCTAGTCCCTTTTCTATTTGAAATAACGAAACCTTTTTCTGTATGATCCCCAGGAATCCAACGCAGTGCTATATCATCAGCCTCGGAATTAATGGGACTAAGCATATTCTCAACATCACCCACTGGTAAGCCCAAGTCATCTAGCTTGACTCTATAGCAATCAAAACCTCCCATTCCTGGGCGACCATTAGATGAAAAGTAAAGATATCCGTCGCCATGAATGTATGGATACAACTCATCCCCTCTTGTGTTTATGTTCAGTGCCGTTGGAGCTTTCCATTCTCTTGCTCTTCTATCATAGGTAGTCATGTAGATGTCCTTGCCACCCATACCATCATTCAACTCGCCAGCAAAATATAGAGTTTTGTCATCTGGACTTAAGGCGGGATGACCTACAGATGCACCGCTATCCACGGCAATAACAACAGGCTCAGGATTTGCCCAATCCTGTCCTACTTTCTTGGTCGTGTAGATTGCACAACCCATCTTAACATTCTTTAGTTTAATACATTTGGTGAAGTACATGGTTTTACCGCGAGAGTCAAACGTCAATACACCTTCATGATCTTTGGTATTTATCACTTCGCCAATAGATTCTAAATCACCCCATACCACTTCGTCATTCGCATTGGCTTCTTTGCCTTTTTTGCGTTTACCTTTTTTCTTTTGTCCCTCGATTAAATAGATATCTGAAAAACGTTGCCCGGTCCAACCGTCTGGCTTTTTACCCGTAGCATCGTCCCGCATTGAACTCACCATCAGCATAAGGTCTTCTTTTCCTCTTTTTCCAGCATAAGCAATTGCATAATCCGACTTCTTCGAATTCAAATCTTTCGCATTGTCTAAAGAAAATAAAGAGCCTTTTTCTATCCAATCGCTGGCCTGGCGACAAGCGGTTATTCCATTCTCCGCTCGAACGTCAGTGGGTGCTAATTTTTTGTAGGCTTCGAATGCAGCAATAGCATCTTCATATTCTCCCTGACATTGCAGCATTTCCGCATAACCAAGAGCAGCAATGGATCCATACCCTAATTTTTCCGCTCTCAAATAATAGCTAGCGGCGCGTTTACACTGTCCCGTAAAACGGTAACATTCTGCCATATTGAAGGAAATTCGCTGCTTTTGTTCGCGACTTTTCTCCTTAGAATAGGCCTTTGAGTAAATATCCAAGGCGATTGAGTACTCCTTTGATTCGAAGTATTCATCCGCTTTTTTGGTAGTTTTATGAATCTCGATTACAACATCTTCAATGTCTGAATCTTGAGCTATTACGGCCGTTGGCAATGCAACAATGGCGGCAATAAGTAGGAAATATCTGCGTATTTGCATTAGAAATTTATTCTAGTGTTTAAGCGTTCCCAATATAGCCAAAATAAAAAAAGAAACCCCGCCAAAGCAGGGTTTCTAATAACTAAAGTTTGAAAGGTTTATTGAATTAACGCGTGAAGAGCATTTCACGGAATTTTGGCATCGGCCATTGCTCGTCATCAATCATCAATTCTAACTTATCACTCTCATAACGTATTACCTCAAAATAAGGCTTCACATTATCGTAGTAAGCGATTGCTTTTTCACGGACGTCTTCCATGGCATTCGCTGCCTTACGAGCCTGCAGCATCTCTTCTTTTGAAGATAATATTTTAGAAATACGTGCACTGATATCCTTGATCATTTCAAGCTGTTCCTTGGCAACAGCAACGAATGTTTTTTCATCCATGATGTCCTTAAGTCGCTGCACATTATCAATCAAGGTATTCTGATACTTAATTGCAGTTGGAACAATGTGATTTCCCGCTAAGTCACCAAGAACTCTTGATTCTATTTGAATCTTCATAAAGTATGATTCCAATAAGATTTCATGACGTGCCTCAGCTTCTCGTTTTGACATCACGCCTAACTCTTCAAACATAGCCAGCGTTTGGTCGCTTACATAAGCATCTAATGCACGTGGAGTGGAAGGTTCATTGTTCAAACCACGCTTAGCAGCTTCTTCTTTCCAAGCATCTCCGTAACCATCGCCTTCAAAGCGAATTGCTTTGCTTTCTTTGATGTAACGTTTTAAAACACTAAAAATCGCTTCGTCCTTCTTTAGACCATCTTTATCAATCAAGGCATCAACATCTGACTTGAATTCAATCAGCTGCTCTGCCATAGCAGCGTTTAATACCGTCATTGGCTGGGCACAGTTAGAAGCAGAACCTGCAGCGCGTAGCTCAAATTTATTCCCTGTGAAGGCAAAAGGTGAAGTCCTATTGCGGTCCGTGTTGTCCAAAAGGACATCCGGTATTTTGCCTACGACGTTCAATTTTAGATCAGTCTTCTCCTCAGGCGTCATCTTGCCGCCTTCAATGTTCTCTAATTTATCCAGTACGGCGCTTAACTGCTGACCAATAAATACTGAAATAATCGCTGGAGGCGCTTCATTTGCTCCTAAGCGATGCTCATTTCCTGCTGAACCAATTGAAGCACGAATCAAATCCGCATGACGATATACCGCTTTAATACTGTTCACAAAGAACGTTAGGAACATCAAATTACTCATCGGAGTAGAACCTGGAGCAAGTAAGTTTACTCCAGTATTTGTAGCTAAAGACCAGTTATTGTGCTTACCGGACCCGTTGATATTTGCAAATGGCTTCTCATGAAGTAGTACGCGGAAATTATGACGGCGTGCTACTTTCTCAATCAAATCCATGAATAATGAATTGTGATCAACTGCAACATTTGCTTCCTCGAATACAGGAGCAAATTCGTATTGTGCAGGTGCCACCTCATTATGACGCGTTTTAACCGGTATACCTAATACACGACTTTCGTATTCCAATTCTTTCATGAATTCAATGGCGCGCTCTGGAATGGACCCAAAATAGTGATCGTCCAATTGCTGACCTTTAGCTGGCGCATGTCCAACTAAGGCGCGACCTGCCAATGTCAAATCTGGGCGGGCTGCGAAATAGGCTTCGTCAACCAAAAAATACTCCTGCTCCCACCCTAAAGTTGCATTTACCTTGCTCACATTTTTATCAAAATACTTGCAAACGTCCGTTGCAGCTGAATCTACTGCCTGAAGAGCACGGAGTAAAGGTGTTTTATAATCCAACGCTTCGCCCGTGTAAGAAACAAACACAGTTGGAATACATAATGTACTGCCAAAGACAAACGCAGGTGATGTAGGATCCCACGCGGTATAGCCACGTGCCTCAAACGTATTACGGATTCCACCATTAGGGAAAGATGATGCATCAGGTTCTTGTTGCACCAGCATCCCGCCTGAGAATTTTTCAATCGCCTCTCCATTTCCCGTAGGCTCAAAGAAAGAATCATGTTTTTCAGCCGTTGCACCCGTGAGTGGTTGGAACCAATGCGTGTAATGAGTTGCGCCTAGATTCAATGCCCAAGCTTTCATACCTGCAGCAACTTGATCCGCGATATTACGGTTAATTTTTGTACCGTTGTCCATGGCGTCTATAACTGCCTTATAGGCTTCTGAAGTCATGTATTCGCGCATTGCTTTTCTGTTGAATACGCGAGAACCGAAGTACTCTGAAACTCGTGTTGCAGGTGCTTCGAAGTGCTGTGGCTTACGCCCAATTGTTTCTTCTAATGCTAGAAATCTTACCGTTGGCATATGGTTAAATATTTATTTTGCGCAAATATACCCCCTAAATTTTAGGGGTGCAACAAAAAATTATTAACTATTTCAGGATATTACCCCTAAAAAACCAAGGTATATATAAACAAAAGATACAGCACTAGTAATAATCCCCCCTCAACCCTATCTAACCGATCCTTGGTAAACATGCCCATAATGGGGATTATTAACAATGTAAAAAGTACTGAAGCAGGAAAATCATAGGTAAATAGCGCTGTATCATTCAACGGTATGGGTTTAATTAATGCAGTAAAACCAAGAACGCTGAGAATATTAAAGATATTTGAACCAATGATGTTGCCTATGGCAATATCACTCTCACCTTTTCTTGCGGCAACCAGACTCGCAACCAACTCTGGAACACTAGTACCAAAAGCAACCATGGTAACTGCAACAAAACGCTCGGTCATTCCGAATTGTAGCGCAATACCACTAATACCAATGACAAAAACCTTAGCTCCAAAGGAAAGCCCCAAGGCCCCAATGACTATTAAGGCAACTCCCTTCCATGTTGCCATTTGATATCCATGTATTTCCTCTCCTATTTTTAAGCTTCGTTGTTTGCGCGCAGATCGAATTTTTTGAATATTGTAAAAAATAAGGAGCAAGACTAACAGAAGACCTTGAATTTGATTAATTCCACCCAACCATAAAAACACAGCTAGAAGGAAGTTCGCTGCTAATAAAAAATACCAATCTCTCTGGTATTCTAATCGTACAGCTTGCATCTTAAACAATAGAGCAGTTACACCCAATATGAGACCTATATTGGCAATGTTAGACCCTATAACATTTCCTAGTGCAATATCACTCTTACCTTTTAAAGCAGCGACCACACTAACCAACAGCTCTGGGGCGCTTGTAGCAAAAGCAACTAAAGTCAAACCTATCACCACCTTTGATACCCGGAGTTTTAACGCTACTCCTACACTTCCGCGAACAAGAAACTCACCACCAAGTAGCAAGAGCAGAAAACCGCCTATCAGATACAATGCCGTCAAAGCTTAGTTCCTCTTTTGATAGAGTCTGTGACTTCTTTAAAAGCATCTCTGCCTTCTTCTATCGTTTTCTTAACCTCTGTCAATTTTTCATCTTCTGCACGATCCATGATATCCTTTTTGATATCATTGGTCGCATTGCGTACTTGTTTAATAACCTTTGCTGCTGACCTCGCCATGCTTGGAATCTGCTTTGGACCAAAAAGCAGCAAAAAAATAAGCGCAACGATAATGAACTCGCCACCACTTATATTCAACAAGAGAAAGGTAATTAACATGCTGCAAATTTATATAAAAAGCCCCGTTGCGCAGAGCGCAACGGGGCTTTAGAATAATCAAATTTCTTATGCCTCTTTCTTTGAAGCGTCAAACATCACCGGTGTTGCAATGAATAATGAGCTATACGTACCCACGAGCACACCTACTAATAGCGCGAACATGAAGCCACGAATAACTTCCCCTCCAAAAAGGAAAATGACCAATAACACAAACAACGTGGTTAAAGAAGTATTGAACGTACGACTTAACGTTTGATTCAATGACTTATTCACTCCAGCCTCAAAGTTCGTCTTGCGACTTCCGAGGTTTTCACGAATACGATCGAATACTACAACCGTATCGTTCAATGAATATCCAATAACAGTTAATATGGCCGCAATGAAAGCTTGGTCTACCTCCAACTGGAACGGGAGAACACCGTCTAATATGGAGAATAATCCCAAAACAAATAGTACGTCATGCAATAAGGCAGCAACTGCACCAAGGGAGAATTGCCACTTACGGAAACGACCTAAAATGTATAAGAAGACTACGATCAAGGAGAATATGATACTATAAATAGCACCCGTCTTTATATCATCCGCAATGGTAGGCCCCACAACTCTTGAACCAACTAAACCAATGGCTTCATCTGATTCGTCCGTGAAGAAGTTTTCTCTTGACATTTCTTCTGCAAAGAATCCACTTACTCCAGCATAGAGTTTGTTTGTAATATCCTCATCCACTGAAGCTCCCGTTTCGTCAATACGGTAATTTGTGGTAATGATGACCTGATTGGACTCTCCCAATGTCTTCACTACTGGAGTGAAAGAGTTGCCTTCTGCATCTATCAATACTTCACTCAGGGACTCAGCTACTTCACTTACCTCAACGCTTTGATCAAATCGCACTTGGAACGAACGACCACCCACAAAATCAACCCCTAAATTCAAGCCTTTAGTAAACAATGATGCTAAACCAATGACTATAACTACGGAGGAAACAATGTATGCTAATCTGCGCTTAGACAAAAAGTCAAAATTGATATTCGTGTACCAATTTGCTGTAGTCTTCGTTGAAAATTTAATGTCTTTTTTATTCCCTAAGCGACGCTCAAATACTACACGTGAAATAAATAGTGCAGAGAACAAGGACGTGAGAATACCAATTATCAAAGTTGTAGCAAACCCACGAATTGGTCCGGTACCAAATGAATAAAGAATAATACCTACTATTAAAGTAGTAACGTTAGCATCAATAATTGCGCTATTCGAATTTTTATATCCATCTACTAAGGCAGCTCTTAATCCTTTACCTAAGCGCAACTCTTCTCTGATTCTTTCAAATATGATAACATTAGCATCAACGGCCATACCAATAGTCAATACAATTCCCGCCATACCTGGCAGGGTAAGTACTGCACCAAAGCTGTTGAGAATTCCGAAAATAAAGAACATGTTTACAAGAAGCGCAAGATTAGCTACCAAACCAGCTCCGCTGTAATAGAAGAACATGTATAACAAAACAAATGCTAAAGCAATTGCGAATGAATTTATAGAGTCTGCAATTGCCTCTTTACCCAATGATGGACCTACAACGTCGGCCTGAATGATACGAGCCGGTGCATCCAATTTACCTGCACGTAAAATATTTGCTAAATCCGAAGCTTCTTCAGCGGTAAAATTACCAGTGATTTGAGTGCGGCCGCCGGCAATTTCGTTTTGAACCTGAGGATAAGAGTATACATAATTATCCAACACTACAGCAACTGAGCGTTTAGGTGTTTGAGCAGCAGCTTCCGCAGTTAATCGTTGCCATTTTTGAGCACCAGAACCATTCATAGCCATTGTAACTATGTTGCGATTGTATTCGTCTAGATCAGGACGCGCATCTACTATTACTCCTCCGTCTAATTCTGGAGTGCCTTCACGATTTGTTTTGATTGCTAATAAAGTAATGATATCAGAATCGGGCTCAGGTTTATTGCTCCACAAGAATTTTACATTGCGTAATTCCTGATTCATAATCTGTACAATCTCCTGACGCTTTAGCATTGCATTTACTTTGGCCGTATCACGTATCAATGCGTAACCAACACGAGGTCCTTGCATGGACTGGCCCGTTTCACTAACCATTGGGCGGAATACTTCGAAAAAAGGATTGTTGTTAGATAACACATCCGTTGAATCCGAATCCGCTGAAGCAGAATCCGTTTCTACCGTACCGTCAATACTAAACTCTTCGAAACTCTCTGTTGGTGTATCTTCTACCTTTTCAGCTTCTACAAGATCGCGCATGCGCTCATTTACACTTACTAAGAACGGAAGTACCTCAGCACCTTCGTACATATTCCAAAACTGAAGCTCCGCAGTACTCTGAAGAAGCTTTTGAACACGTGCTGGATCTTTGACTCCTGGCAGCTCTACTAGAATACGACCCGTGCCCTCTAAACGCTGTATGTTGGGTTGAACAACTCCAAACTGATCTATACGAGCACGCAAGACTGTAAATACATTTGAGATTGCTGCCTCAACATCGCGACGAATCTCCGCTTGAACAGCTTCATTTGACGCATTAAAACCTACCTTCTCTGTCATCTCTGGCGTACCAAATAAGCTGGCGTCACTCAATAAGCGTCCACCACCTGTTGCTTCTGACAGTTTATCAAATTCCGAAAAGAATGTGTTTAGATAATTATTTTGACCTTGGCTCTGAGCAGCGTCCGTATTGGAAATAGCTTGAATAAACATAGGATCTTGCGCATTGGCCACTACTCCTTTGAGTACGTCTTTTACGCTGACCTCCAAAATGACGTTCATTCCGCCCTTGAGATCAAGACCTAAGTTCATTTCTCGCTTCTTAACCTCAGCATAAGTATATCCCAACATTGGATATACTTCTTGTGTCATCATGCTATCAAGGTAAGCTGCCTTTACTTCCGAATCACCCGCAGAGAACTCCTCCGCATCACCTGCTACGCCATTCGCTACCCATGAAAATGAAAGTTGGTATAGTGAAGCCAACCCCAGAGCTATCGCGAATACTGTAATTAATCCTTTGTTTTGCATTGTATGGATTATTTCTTTTTTCCGTTAACGCGCAAATATAACTAAGTCAGGGTGCCTAACCTAACCATTTTTAAGGTGGTATGAATCTTGTTGAACGTTATCTTTGAAAAATGATGAAAAGACGTCTCAATCTACTTGTAATTTTATTCCTAATCACGACTCCAATTTGGGGCCAATCAAATAGGCTCAATTTTGATTGGAAGTCAGGTCCGCAGGTGATTATGAGCTCCGACACACTTAAATATGCTTTCATGGGTGGTGTGGATTTACCACAATACTCACGCGTGGATTTAAATCTAGACGGAATTGAAGACTTAGTGATTTTTGATAGACAAGGAAGCCGATGGCTTACGTTTCTAGCAGAAAATAATGAATGGATTGCAGCGCCTAGTTACGCAGACAGCCTTCCCCAAGTAGAACACTGGGGCTTATTTAGAGATTATAACGGAGATGGAAGAAAAGACCTTTTCGCATTTGTTTCTGGCGGTATTGGTGTTTGGGAAAACAATAGTATTGATTCCATTCAATTTGATTGGGCGCTGTCAACGAACTATTTAACCTCAAATGTTGGTACATCAAGTCCGAATCTCTATAATTTTAGTAGTGACATACCTGCAATTGATGATATAGACGATGACGGTGATTTAGACATATTAACTTTTGGCCAACGCTCAACTATTGAATGGCACGAAGGTCTTACCCCAAATGGGCTTGATTTTGCCATGAATACAACTTGCTGGGGAAGATTTGAAGAGAACTTGGCATCCAATAAGCTCGCTTTGGACGCCTGCCAGGGTATTCAAAAAATGGAATTTAGCCAAAAAACTTCCGGAGGTGCTCATGCCGGCTCCACCATATTAACTCTGAATCTTAACGGCGATACACTTACCGATGCTCTCTTGGGAGATGTGAGCTTTACTAACTTAGTAGCAGCCTATAATGGCGGACGCACAGATAGTGCTTTCATTGGGTTTCAAGACACCCTTTATCCTACAAACATCCCAACAAACATTGAATACTTTCCTGCCGCATTTTATGAAGATGTTGATTTTGATGGTATTGAAGATTTAATAGTTGGGCCCAACTTAAACGGATCCATTAATCAAGGAAATTCTTGGTTTTATAAAAATACCGGAGTAACTGATCAACCTGTTTTTTCAACACTGGACAGTTCTTTCCTGACCAATCATATGATAGATCTTGGCACCACTGCCCGCCCAGCGTTGGCAGACCTAGATTTTGATGGTGATTATGATTTAGTAGTAGGCGGTAAAGGTGCATATCTGGCACCAGGAACGTATAAAAGTTCCTTATTCCTCTTTAACAACATTGGAACAAATACCCAACCATCATTTGAATTGGCGAATTCCGATTTTGCTCTTGCAGGATTCAACAACCTAGGGGAAGACTTAAGTCCAACTTTTGGTGATCTTGACGGCGATTACGATCCAGATATGCTCATTGGTGCAGTTAACGGTCAAATCTATTATTACGAAAATACCGGTACAATTATCAGTCCCTCATTTACGTACAGAGGCGGCTTGCAAAATATTGATGTTGGGAATCACAGCACACCTTCATTAGGAGACTTAGACGGAGATGGTGATCTTGATTTAATTATAGGGAATGAAGCCGGAACGGTAGCTTATTATGAGCATACAGGTAATTTCCCAAACTTCTTCACCTTAGTTGATGATCAATGGGTGGGCATTGATATGAGCACGAATTTTTCACCGAGCGGATATTCCGTTCCCGCAATACTCTACGGAAACGACACTACCCTCATTGTTGGATCTGAAGACCAAGGTATTGTTCAATTAGATTCATTGCGTCAAATAATGAATGGCGTAACCAACCTGGATTTAGTATTTGGAAATGGGAGTATTGCCTCAACAACGCGCGAAGGAACGCCGTTTAGCGGCTCAAAGCGCAACGGCCGAATGCAAATCATTTTCTCTAAAGACGAACTATTGGGAAAAGGCGCAAAATATGGTCAGATTGAATCCATAGGGTTTGAAATAAGCAGCAACACCAGCCTTTATTTAACGCAAGGCTTTACCATTAGCATGAAGCATATTAGTGACACATCTTTAACTGGATTTCAAAGTACAGGTTTCACACAAGTTTATGAAGGAATCCGCGTATTGACCACGGGTTGGAACGACATACAACTCAACACTCCATTTCAATGGAATTCTGTGGATCACGTTTTAATTGAAATCTGTTTTTCCAAACACGCTCAAACAGGGGATATCCCCGTGATTTATGGAAATACGCCATTCCGATCTGTGCTCATTGGAGATATAAACGGCTGGAATAGCATTACCGCTAATGGTTGTCAAATGCCCTATTTAAGTAAAAACAAAAACCGACCCAATATACGCTTCAATTTCACGCCTACATTGAAACAAACTGATGCGCATATGCTGAGTTCGGGAAATCGTCTACATCCTGCTATTGCAGATTTGAATGCGGATGGATTTCCAGATATGATTGTTGGAAATATGAGTGGCGGTTTACACTATTTTGAAGGAAAGGCATTTAATAACATTAATGCCGTAGAGAATGAACTCACCACTGAATTCCGAATTTTACCAAATCCAAGTAGCGGTATAGTCGAATTTGAATCCAATATCAATTCCACCATTGAGCTATATGATTTACTAGGGAAAAGAATTGGAAGTTATGATACTAATGTATTGCAATCACTAACACTTCCTAAGGGCATGTATGTAGTAAGGTTCCTATCTAGCCAAAATCAGGCATTAGCGACTCAAAAACTCATTATACAATAGTATTGAACACAGTTGTGCTTTTTGATGGTCCTTGTACTTTATGCAACAAGAGCGTTCAATGGATTTTCAAAAGAGATCGAGACAATCTCTTTTTATTTGCATCATTAAAAAGCGAGTGGGCCCAAGCTCATCTTCCTATAGATCTAGAATTTGAAAATTCAGTAGTCTTATTTCAGGATGATAAATTTTATACCCGCAGTGAAGCCGTGCTTTTAATATTAGCGCAACTACCTAGATACAAATGGACTCGAATCTTTGGTTATTTGCCTTCATGGTCATTGGACGTGGTCTATAAACTAATTGCAAAAGTACGCTATCGAATATTTGGGAAAGGGTTTTGTGCCGTACTCCCTGAAGAACGAATCATTAAATGACACAAGAAAAAACCCCCGAACGATGAACGCTCGGGGGTCTAGTTATTATCTACTAAAAAGGAGTTTATAGGTTTTCCTCAAGAGCAGCGTTCATTTTTCGTACAGCTGCTGCTGACGCTTCGAATTTTGCTTTTTCGTCGTCGCTCAAATTAAACTCAACGACTTTTTCCCAACCGTTGCTACCAATGATTACCGGTACACCTATACAAATATCATCTTGACCATATTCACCATTGAGTAAGACAGAACAAGGGAACATTTTCTTTTGGTTACGGACAATACTCTCTACTAATTCTGCTCCTGCAGCTCCTGGAGCATACCAAGCAGACGTTCCAATTAATCCGGTCAAGGTCTTTCCTCCAACCATAGTTTCTGATACTACATATTCCTGTTGATCGGCAGTTAAAAACTGTGTGACTGGCATACTATTGTAGGTTGCATGTTCAATCAAAGGAATCATAGTGGTATCGCCATGACCTCCAATAACCTGTCCTTGTAGATCGTTCGGAGAACAACCTAGCTGCTCAGACAAACGGTATTTGAAACGTGCTGAATCCAAAATACCTCCCATTCCAATAATGCGGTTTTTTGGTAAGCCTGAAGTTTTTGAAGTCAAATACGTCATGGTATCCATTGGGTTAGAGATTACCACAATGATTATATCTGGACTGTGCTTAATTAAGTTTTCTGTAACCATCTGCACAATTTTGGCATTGGTACCTATCAACTCTTCACGAGTCATGCCTGGTTTACGTGGAATTCCTGAAGTAATCACTGCAACAGTAGAACCGGCAGTCTTTCCATAATCGTTTGTAGAACCTATTACTTTAGCATCAAAACCATTTAAAGTTGCCGTCTGATTCATATCCATGGCCTTGCCTTCTGCAAAACCTTCCTTGATATCTAGCAATACGATTTCTTCAGCCAGTTCGCGTCTTACTATATTTTCCGCAACTGTGGCACCAACGTTTCCTGCACCAACAACAGTAATTTTCATAAATCTGTGATTTTAAGTTATAAAGCTGCTGCAAATGTACTTCACCAAGGAAAAGGACTGTAGCAATTAGTCAAAAAGTTTGATTTTGAATTGTACCTTTGACCCATAAATTCACATCAACATGGTTGCGTTAAAACTCATTGGAATCACAGTCATACTTCTAGGCCTTGGTGTAGCGGGTATTGCTATCAAGATTTGGGCTAAAAAAGACGGAGAATTTGCAGGAACTTGTGCATCTCAAAGTCCATTCTTAAATAAAGAAGGTGAAACCTGTTCCTACTGCGGCAAGGACCCAAGTCAGTGTGATACCAAACTTGAGCAAGCTACTTGATTGAGTACTTTTCCCAGCCTGAAGTCTGTTGTACTTCAATTTCGCCCAACTTGGTCCCTACGATAAAATAGCCTTCAGCACTAGGAAACTGTTCAATCATTTCAATAGCTCCCAAAACCCCTTTTATCATAGATGCTGTTGCCAATGCATCTGCCATAGTTGCATTAGGTGCAATAATACTGGCACTTAAAAGGTTACTTATAAAAGGCATTCCTGTTTCCGGATCAATACTATGCACCACTTTTTGGCCTCTTTCGTCTTCCCAGTATTTTCGGTAATTGCCGCTGGTTGCCAGCGACATGGTATCCAATTCAACAATAGCTTGAAATTGTCCAGCGATTCGCTGCTCACTGGGTTCCTCAATACCAATTCGCCACTTCCGGCCTTGAATGTTTGTTCCTTTGCATCGGACTTCACCTCCAATTTCCACCATGTAATTCTCAACACCTTTATTCTTTAAGAGGTTCACCACAAGATCTACAGTAAACCCCTGGGCAATGCCATTTACGTCTATTTCATAACCAGAGGGTAGCGCATATTTCTCTAACATGGCGCCAGGACGAGAAGCAACAAGTCTTTCGTATCCCACATAATTCATGAGACTATCTACATTGACGTAATCTTTACGCACACCACCAGAAAATCCCCAACCTTTAATTAATGGTGCAATAGTAATATCAAAAGCTCCTTCCGTTAGTTCACTATAAAGCAATGACTTCATTATAACACCCTGAAAACTACTACTCAGATAAATAGAATCTCCTCGATTCAAACGAGAAATTTCACTGTTATTTATCCATAAACTCATTTGAGCATCCATATCATCCAAAATGGAATCAATTTCTGTTCGATAATCTACTCCCTCAGATACCAAGTAACTAATACTAAAGGTAGAGCCTTGCGCAGGTCCTTGATTCGTCATTTGGACCATCTTAGGATTTCTTCCGCAAGAACCTAATAACACCAGCAATAGTAAAATCAAACTTCTCATCATGTTGTGAAAATAAAAAAGCCGCTCCCTATGGAGCGGCTTTTAGGTCTTTATTTTTTTGATTATCCACCAAAGTCATCAAAGCTGACGTTTTCAGGAGGGACACCAAAATCGTCTACCATCTTGAGTACCGCAGCATTCATTAGTGGCGGTCCACAGAAGTAAAACTCAATATCTTCAGGTGCATCATGATGATTTAAGTAGTTATCAATCACGGCTTGATGAACGAATCCTACAAAGCCGTCACCATCATCTTCCATATCCTCCTTGGCGTTCCAATTGTCCTCTGGTAATGGCTCTGAAAGAACCAAGTGGAATTTGAAATTCGGGAATTTCTCTTCGATTTGTCTAAAGTCATCTAAGTAAAAGAGCTCTCTTTTTGAACGACCTCCATACCAGTAGCTCACTTTACGACCCGTTTTGAGCGTGTGGAACAAATGGAACAAATGTGAACGCATAGGTGCCATACCGGCACCACCACCAATGTAAAGCATTTCTGCCTCAGTCTCCTTAATAAAGAATTCTCCGTAAGGCCCGGAAATAGTTACTTTATCACCTGGCTTTTGATCAAAAACGAAAGAAGAACAAACTCCTGGATTCACATCCATCCAGCCATTTTTTTTGCGGTCAAACGGCGGTGTGGCGATACGAATATTAAGCATTACAATATTGCCCTCTGCTGGGTGATTAGCCATGGAATATGCGCGGAACAAAGGCTCTGGATTAACCATTTTTAAATCCCATAACTGGAACTTGTCCCACTCCTCTTTAAACTCATCAGGTGCCTTTCCGAGCTTTGGATGAGAGGTGATGTCTATATTTTTAAAATCTACAGTTGTAGAAGGAACATCAATTTGGATGTACCCCCCTGCTTCAAAGTCTAGCGTTTCACCTTCCGGAAGTTTTACTACGAACTCCTTGATAAAGGATGCTACGTTGTAGTTACTTACAACTTCACATTCCCACTTCTTAATGCCGAAGATTTCTTCTGGCACTTTGACGTCCATATCGTTCTTTACCTTAATCTGACATCCCAAACGCCAATTGTCTGCAATCTCTTTTCGGTTGAAGAAACCCGTTTCTGTTGGAAGGATTTCGCCACCACCTTCGGTAACTTGACACTTACACATTCCACAGGTACCCCCACCACCACATGCAGACGGCAAGAAGATTTTTTGATTACTTAGAGTATTCAGTAGAGTCGTTCCCGATTCTACCTCAACATCGTCTCCATTAATGTTCAATTTCACAGGACCACTTGGAGATAAGCGGGCTTTTGCTTGTAAGAGAATCGTCACCAAAAGCAAGATGACAATTACGAATACAACTACCGATGAAAGGACTACTGTGCTAGATAAAAACATAGCTACTGTGCTTATTATAATTTAATACCCATAAAACTCATAAACGCGATACCCATCAAACCTGTGATGATAAAGGTAATCCCGAGACCACGTAGAGGAGCAGGAACATTTGAATAGCGGATTTTTTCACGAATTGCGGCAATGGCAACTATGGCCAAGAACCATCCTACTCCAGAACCAATACCGTAAACTACGGCTTCAGCGATAGTCCCGAAAGCACGCTCTTGCATAAAAAGAGAGCCTCCAAGGATAGAACAGTTAACAGCGATAAGCGGTAAAAAGATACCTAAAGCACTGTACAGTGCCGGGGCAAACTTTTCTACAATCATTTCAATCAATTGAACCATTGAGGCAATGACTGCAATGAACATAATGAAAGAAAGGAAGCTGAGGTCAACATCTATAAATTCCTCACCCAACCAAGAAAGAGCCCCTGGCCTCAATACATAGTTTTCAAGCAACCAGTTTACTGGAAGTGTAATGGTGAGTACAAAAGTTACTGCTATACCTAAACCAACAGCAGTTTTTACCGTCTTGGATACCGCGAGGTATGAACACATACCTAAAAAGTATGCGAAAATCATGTTCTCAATAAAAATTGAGCGAACAAATAAGTTGATTAATTCTTGTCCCATATCCGCTTAGTTTTCTTCTACGAGTTTAGTGTTTTTCGCACGTTGGCCCCAGATGATTAGTCCAACAACAATCAATGCCATTGGCGGGAACAAGAAGAACCCGTTGTTAGCATAAAAACCAGTACCGGTTTCAGCATTGATATACCAACTCTGCGGTATGACCGGCTGACCGTATAAAGTTCCTGAACCTAAAAGTTCTCGGAAAAATGCCACAGCAATAAGAATCACACCGTATCCGATTGAATTTCCTATTCCATCCAAAAATGCTTTCCATGGACCGTTTCCAAGAGCAAAAGCTTCAAAACGACCCATAATAATACAGTTGGTAATTATCAATCCAACGAATACAGAAAGTTGCTTGCTCACGTCGTAGGCAAAAGCCTTTAAGAATTGATCAACCAAGATTACCAAAGAAGCCACAACTACGAGCTGTACGATGATACGAATTCGGTTAGGGATAAGGTTACGAATCAGTGATATGATAACGTTCCCTGCCGCCAACACAAACATCACTGAAAGCGACATCACCACGGCGGGCTCAAGCTTTACGGTAATTGCAAGTGCTGAACAAATACCTAATACCTGAACAGTAATTGGGTTATTGTCATTAAATGGATCAGAAAGTAGTTTCTGATTTTTCTTAGAGAACAACGCCTCTTTTTGTTTTACTTCTGTACTCATGGCTTAGATGTTTTTGAAGTATTCTGCATACGGTGCAAGACAATCAACAAGCATGTCATTTACTCCGTTTGAAGTAATGGTGCCTCCCGAAATGCCATCAACGGCATAATTGCCAGAGGATGTACCAGCTTTTACCACTGATATCGATTTAAATTCTCCTGCTTCAGATATCATCTTTCCTGGGAATTGGTCTGTGAACATTGGAGTTGTAATTTCTGCACCAAGACCAGGCGTTTCGCTCTTATGGTCAAAGGTTGCTCCTACCACAGTATTCCCATCACTTTCTAAAGCAACGAAGCCCCAAACCGGACCCCATAGCCCCTTGCCGCGCATGGGCACTATGTAGAAAGTTTCACTGTCTTTTTCTGCCACATATAAAGGAACCGTTCGGTCCATATTGTCCGCTTTGATCGCGGCGGCCATATCAATATCAAAAGCAGCATTCGCGTCCTCAGACACTACTTTTCCACCTTGAATTGTTAAACTCTTCTTAATGTATTCTGTAAAGGCAGCATCAGATTCTGAGCGCTCAACATCAATACCGATTGATGCCAAAATACTCTGTCTCTTTTCCTGGCTAATATTAGAGGCTTGCCTGCTCTTTAAACCAAGTGAAGCACCTGATAAAAGCACGGCTACTACCACTACCATCACCGTGGCAAATGTGTATGTGTAAGCGTTACTGTTTACGTTCATCGTGTTTAAATTTTTAGGCGTTCGCAAGACGCTTTGCGCGACGTTTAATATTTGCTTCTACAACGTAATGGTCAATCAACGGAGCCATAACGTTCATGAAAAGAATCGCTAACATGATACCCTCAGGGTATGCAGGGTTAAAGACACGAATCATGATACCAAAGAATCCGGCCAAAAAGCCATAGATATATTTACCCGTTTCTGTTTGAGCTGCACTTACAGGGTCGGTAGCCATGAAGACCATACCAAACATGAAGCCTCCCAGCATCAATTGATGTATTGGATTTAATGCCATGAATTCATTGACTGCAAAAGCATTGAAGATTCCTGCCATCACCAAGCCTCCAATGAAGAAGCTGAGCATGATTCTCCATGAACCCACTCCTTTAAAGATGAGGAAAAGTCCACCTAAAAGAATTAACAATGCAGATGTTTCACCAATGGAACCCGGTATTAATCCTAAGAATGCATTCATCAGTGAATACGTACCCTCTGGTCCAAATTGTGCTACAACCGATTCCATTGCAGGATTACCCATACCCTGACCTACGGTTGTAGCAAGGTCACCTAGAGCTGTCGCACCTGAATATCCGTCTACTATATCTCCTCCTGAGGTGTTCACCCAAACTTGATCACCCGACATCCACGTTGGATACGCAAAGAATGCAAATGCCCTAGCGGTGAGTGCAGGATTTAAAAGGTTCATACCTGTTCCACCAAACACTTCCTTACCAATAAGTACTGCGAAAATGGTACTTGCCGCAACCATCCATAATGGAATATCTACCGGCATAATCAATGGAATCAACAAACCTGAAACTAAGAAGCCTTCGTTTACAGGGTGATTGCGCTTCCATGAGAAGAAAATCTCAACGCCTAATCCTGCAGCATATGTCACAATGATTAGTGGCAATAATTTTAGAGTACCGAATAAAAAGTTTTCTAATAACGTGCTTTCCATTCCGATAGCACCGTAATGCAAACGGCCGATGTTCCACATTCCGAAAAGGAGTGCAGGAACCATGGCAAAAATCACTGTAACCATGGTGCGCTTTAG
>Ga0181597_10002483_pt1 | contig 19948 bp, 16 predicted proteins | sample 041ome_5_FD_148647 | JGI IMG/M metagenome (GOLD analysis project Ga0181597, IMG submission 148647) | Coastal salt marsh microbial communities from the Groves Creek Marsh, Skidaway Island, Georgia - 041403US metaG (spades assembly) | ecosystem: Environmental > Aquatic > Marine > Intertidal zone...
AAAATATATGAAGCGACAAAACATAGATCGGCCCAAGATCGGATGCCTCTATTTAATATTATTGCATAGTTCTTTATTTTTTCACATGCAAATAGCCCCGAAGCCGCCCAGACTTGAAAAAATTCACCTGAACTCCATCGAAAACCCAACCATAAGTATACGCTTATACATTCTTTTCTGAACTAAATTCCACCTCTGAGAACAGCGAACAGGTATATCACCGTTCGCCACCATGAGTCATCAGAACGAGTTTGTTGATAATCTCAACCACCTTGTCGGCATCACCTTGCTCGACCTTCACTCCTTCGATCACACTTCGCTTGAATGCGATTGCCGCCAGGTCAGCAGAGTGCGATGTGACCGAAAGCATGAGAGACTTATGCAAGAAGTAGTAGATGATGGGAATCAATCCCAACCCGAACACCGGCAGTAACGGAATACCAATCACGAAGTAGATAAACGGTTTGAAATATCCCGATGCCGTATTACTCACCGAACTCATCGGAATCATCATGGTCGTACTGCCACTCAAGTTGGATGTTTTGAATCGAATATGATCCCGATAGACTTCAAAAATTGTTGTGGAGTCGATGCCAATGAGCGAAAGGAAGAAATCGACGAGTCCCGATTTACGACCCACAATCCGAACATACTTCCCATTTTCTGGCGTGGTGGAATACCAGAATTCTTTGGTTGCCAGAGCGGATGGGCCAAGAATCGCGGCGATCGAGTGCATGTTTGAAGCTCGCTTGCTAGAAGAATGAATCCGAGAACGGACAACGCATCAAGTAACGATATCCGGAAAATCCAGACAACAACTTAATCTGTGTCCACCGGTGCCTCAAGCATTTTTCGTAAGATATTGCCTGAATCGAGACCACTCAGAATCAGGATTCTGTCAAAGGGGTCAAGGTTTGCTGTTCGTGTTTCAGACGTAGCTGCCCGCACGCCGCATCGATGTCGGCCCCTTTACGTTTTCGCACCGTTGCCGGCACTCCAAACTGTTCCAGAATCGAAACGAACTCGTTCGTCCGCGGAGATGTCGGTTCGACAAAATCGAGTCCTTCCACTTCATTCATCGGAATCAGATTGACGTGCGAGATACGATTTTTGAGCAAATGCCCCAACTGGCGCGCATGCTCAGGAGCATCGTTGACTCCTGAAAGCAACACGTATTCGTAAGTTACTCGACGCCCGGAGAGTGCAAAGTATTCATCGGCAGCAGAGAGAATGGACTCGATACCAATGTTGTCGTTGACCGGGACAAGTTTGTTCCGAAGCTCGTCATTGGGGGCGTGTAACGAAATGGCCAGATTGAAGGCTTTATCCAGTTTGGCAAACTCCCGAATTTTCTCCGGCAAGCCGACCGTCGAAACGGTAATACGTCGAGCGCCCAGACCCATGCCCCCTTTTTCGTTAAGTGTCTCCAACACGGGAATCAAGTTGCCAAGGTTCGCGAGCGGTTCTCCGATCCCCATCACGACGACGTTTGTAATGCGTTCCTGCGGATCGGTCATCAAGCGGTCAAGACGAAGAACCTGTTCGAGGATTTCCCCTTTCGTGAGATTCCTTTTGAGTCCTTCCAGGCCACTTGCACAGAAGACACATCCCATCGCACAGCCCACTTGAGTGCTGATACAAATAGTGCGTCGTTTCGTTTCCCGCATCAACACACATTCCACGACCTGTTTATCGGGCAAAGTCAGCAGTAACTTTTCGGTTCGGTCGCTGGCGACGTTATGAGCAATGACCTCGGCCCGAAACAGATCAAACTCGGCCTTCAACTTTTCGCGCAAACCGGCGGGAACGTCATGACATTCATCGAACGATGACACGCGCTTGCCGAAAATCCATTTACGAATTTGCGCTGACCGATATTTCCCCTCACCGTGCAGTTCACACCAGGCGGAGAGTTCGGCACTCGAAAGATCCAGAAAATGCTGTTTGACGATTTCGCTCATGCTCCGGCAAGTTCTTTCCGTTTTTCACCAATCAATGCCAGTAATCCTTTTTGAGGATCGGCAAACTTTTGCAGTCCCTCTTGCATCAACACTTCTTCCAGTTTGGTGAAGTCCACCTTGTCATCGATTTCAGCCAGGACCTCTTCCGCAGGAAGTTGATCGACTTGTCGAGAATAGGTGGCTCCCTCTAACTGCTGGATCGCTTCGTTGGTTGAGGGGGGATTGGTTTGGATGTCGGCTCCCGCCAGAGAACCAACGTATTTATCTTTGGGGTCTTCCGGTTTTTTGGTGCCGGTCGATGCGAAAATCAATTCCTGATCGAGAGGACAATTTTTGTCGGCCCAGAATTCCTGATTGAGTTTCCAGATTCGCTTGGCGTTGACGATTCCCACTTGTCCCTGAGCGGCGTCCGAAAGCTCACTTACTTGCTGATCGGTGTAAACATCAATCCTACTGACGAAAATTGAATAGACCGACTTAAACTCCTTCAGCGAACTTCGACGTTGAGCACCGCGCCAAACGGCATCACGGGCTTCGTTGTATTGACGCTCAGAAAAAATCAGCGTGACATTCACAGTCACGCCCGCCGCCACCAATTCCTCCAGACAACCAAGACCGGCGGGAGTCGCAGGCACTTTGATCATTCGATTAGTATGACCTTCGGCCCATTGCTTGCCGAGTTCGGTGTAGCGTGCGATTTTGTCTTCGAGGGACAACGTGCAATCGGTCGCTTCGAGAAGTGGGTCGAGTTCAAAACTGACGTAGCCATCGTTCCCGTTTGTCTGTGAATGAATATCGGCAAACACAAGTTGCGCGTCACGCACGAGCTGGTCAGTCATCTGCCAGGCGATCTGTTCATCATCGAGCCCTTTCCCGATGAGTGTCCCGATGGTCTCATCGAATCGACCGGACTTGATCAAGTCAGAAATGATGATCGGATTGGAAGTCGCACCGGTCGCACCCAATGCGTGATTGGAGCGAACCAGTTCTGGATCCACAGAATCCAGCCAAAGTTTGGTTCCGGTGGCGATCAGCGATTCGAGTGGAGATGTCATCCGGGATCCTCACATGTCTGATGAAAAGATGTTCGATTGTTAATGGCTCATAGACCAGCAAAGCATTTTATGCCGCATAATCTGTTTTGTTGTTTCTATCATAAGCATTTGCGACGGAAATCACACCCCGCGCACTGTTCCAGAGCGAAAGAGCGCGATACGCTGAATTGATCAGCATTTGAGAATCGGGAGTGTAGAATGAGTAGCGGATCGCAACATATTCTGGTGACCGGCGGGGCGGGCTTCATTGGCAGCCACCTGACCGAAAAACTATTGGCAGCCGGACACGCCGTCACAATCATCGATGATCTCTCCACAGGCAGAGAGGAAAATCTCGCCAACGTCTGTGATCACGAAAAACTCATCTTCCGAAAAGGATCGATTACCGATCCCGTCTTGCTGACAGAAGTGATGCGCGGCATCGATACCGTCTATCATCTGGCGGCAGCCGTCGGCGTCAAATTGGTGGCCGACGATCCGGTACGAACCATCGAGACAAATATCTATCCGACCGAGACGTTATTGCGTCACGCGGCTCAACAAAACATTCGCGTCTTTCTGGCCTCCACCAGTGAGGTCTATGGCAAAAACCCCAAAGAGCAATGGACCGAAGAAGAAGACCTCGTCCTCGGCCCCACTTCCAAACCGCGTTGGGCTTACGGCTGTTCCAAAGCCATCGACGAATTCCTCGCACTCGCCTATCATCGCAAGTTTGGAATTCCCATCGTCATTGGACGTTTCTTTAACGTGGTGGGTCCGCGACAAGTCGGACATTACGGCATGGTGATTCCCCGATTTGTTGACCGAGCACTCGCCAACGAAACACTCACCGTATTTGACGATGGTCAACAAGTCCGCTGCTTTGCTCATGTGGACGATGTCGTTCAAGCTGTCATTAAGTTGACGAACGACGACTCCGCCGCCGGAGAAGTTTATAACATCGGCAGCGATACACCCGTCACGATCAAAGCACTCGCAGAACAAGTCATTGCTTTAACCGGATCGAAATCTGGCATAAAACTCGAACCATATCACACAGAATACGGGTCGGACTTTGAAGATGTTCGTCGTCGTGTTCCCGATTTGAGCAAATTGCTGGCACAATTGGGCGAAAAACCCTCGCGAACTCTCGAACAAATTCTACAAGATGTGATTGCCGAAAAACGGGGGCTGTTAAAAGGCTCCTGATTGTTATGATCAAAGAAGCTGCGACACCTCAGCTTCAACAGTGCTGATTTTCTATTTTTGTGAATTCAGACCGACCATGCCGAACGCGATGACATCATCCCGATTAACGAGTCTGTACCAGGACGCGAGCCAGCCGAACGACCTGTTTCCGGTGTTCGAGCGGACGGCCAGCTTTCAACCGTGGATCTTCGTCTTGGCTGTGATGCCCACATTGTTTGCGTTGCAACACGCCATCTTGAGTGAAACCGATTCCGAATGGGTCTTACGAAGTCTCGACCTGTTACGTGCAGAATCTGTGGAAGGGATGGTCTCACCCGGTGGTCGAGATTCTCTCACCATCATTCAATCACAGCCCCCGATGGGAACGTGGCTCGCCTCGACATTCGAAAACATTCTGCCCGGCGAAGGGGCGTACGAAGCCATGATCGTTTCGTGGTTGGGGACCGCATTATTGGTGGCCGGGTGTTATTGGCTGGTCAGCGACCTGATGGATGGCCGAGTGGCGATGTGGGCCGTCCTGATCGCTTCAGGGCAGACGATTATTCTCGGGCAAGCACAGACAATACTGCCCACCGCTCTCATCATTCTGTTTGGACTCCTCTCCCTGCGCGCCTTTGATCGACATCTACTCCGGGAAAGATCCGTCATTACGTGGCCGATTTTGGGAGGTGGATTGTCGTTGGGAGTCTGCCTGATGTTAGGAGGACCGGCGGTCCTGCTGTTCGCCGCACTTCAACTTACACAATGCCTGATTGCCATCGGGTTTGATCGCTCGCCGGACGAGTCCACCGTCTCGATTGTCGAACCGCGCCGACGCTTGATGTCGCTTTTACTATTATGGGTGACCTGCTTTGCTTCGGCAGGCTGGTGGCCACTCATGATGTCCTCGGCGTACGGTCTCGACTTCTGGAGAAATTGGCTTCACGGCCTCCCCACAAATTTAAGCCCCATCAATTCGCTCACGCTCGGCTGGTCATTCCTCGATGCACTCGGCCCCATGATTGGTCTGTCGGCATATGGAATGTTGGGACTGCTGAACCGCTCATTCTCGCGCGACTCTCGCGGAGAACGTGCCATACTGCTCTGGAGTCTCGTCGGACTTGCCGGTTGGTGTGGCGGACATCTACTCTGGGGATCTCAATCTCTGGTCACGCAATGCGGTCAAGTTCTCTTCGTCATCAGCCTCGTGATCGCAACAGCCATCGCCTTTAACGAGATCACCACGGGAAAACTCAGAGTGACCTGGGCCACAATCTGGACGTTAATGCCGATGCTTGTGCTTTATTCCCGATCATTCCAGACCGCAGACGAATTCTTGCCGCTGCTGTTTTCTTCGGAAGGCTTTATGATGTTGCTATTCCTGATCTTGCTGGCACTTTGCCTGCTGGATCGACGAGACTTTTCTCCTCGAAGCTGGCCCCGCTTGTTCGCCGCCATGTTTCTCATCATCTTCACGCTGGCCCATTATCAAACCAGCATCGCCTCCCCTTCGCCGTTGATTCAGGATCATGGGTCGGCAGAATTACGGGCCGAAGAACTCACACGCCTCCAGCGTTTGCTGGATGACATTCCGGGAGGCATTCAGGAAGTCGTCATCGTGAGCCCGCGGGTAGAAACGGCCCGCTTGCGTCTCCAGCTTGTCTTGAAATACCCCAACCGAAATGTCGTCATCTTGAAAAACTGGGAAGAATTGATGTCACGACTCTCAGGGTCTCCCGACAAACCGACAACATTGGTTCTCGAATGGCGCGACCGAGATGCGCGCGAAAGAAACCGCCTCTCGGACACTTGGATCCGCCGTTATTTGGGCCGTCCGCAAAAACTGGGGGGCACCGATCTGCGGCTCTCGGTCTTCTTCCCGAAATCTGTCCCGCTCTGAGCAAGATGCATCAACAGTGCATCACGAAACCACCATCGACATTGATGGTTTGGCCGGTGATCTGGGCCGCCTTTTCGGATGATAAAAAGAGAATCGTATTGGCGATATCTTCGGGAGTTTGCCAACGCCCCAACGGAATGACCGTCTTCACTTTCTCGCCGCCCCACTCTTCATAGCTCCGTTTCTCACTTTCCGGCTGCCGATCGTTCCACGCTTGCCAGACTGATCGATTGAGAGGAGTCTGAATCATACCGGGACAGACCGTATTGACCCGCACTCCATGCGGTGCCAAATCTTTTGCCAGACATTGCGCGAAATTGATGTTGGCTGCCTTAGCCGCCGAATACGGTGGATCGGTTTGTGAACCCATTTGACCGGCCACCGACGCGATGAAAACCATCGTGCCGTCAGATTGTTTTCTCATCACGGGGCCAACCGCGTGCGCGATGCGAGTCATCCCCATAATGTTGACCTCGAGCACTCGCGACCAATCCTCGGGCTTCATGTTATCAAACGGAAAACCAAACTTCCCCGAGCCGATCGCCGCAGCATGGACCAAGTGATCGATCCGACCTGCGGAAGCAAGTGTCTTCGCCAACGCATTTTCGACATCTCCAGCAACGGTGATATCAACACGATAAAATTCACCGAGTCCTTCTTCAGGAGGATGAAGATCCCAGACATGAACCTGCGCCCCCTCCGCCAGAAATTGTTTTGCAGTTGCCAGGCCAATGCCACTCGCTCCACCCGTCACCACCACAACGCGACCTTCAAGATTCAAATTCATGGAATATTGGCCTTATCAGTCTATAAGAAACGGATTTGTACGCGAGTATGAGAGTTATTTTAATCAGGAAGACAGGAATTCAGGAAGCAGGCAGGTAGTTCAGGTTTTCATTTTGAAGTAATCATTGCGGGCAAGAAGAACGATTCAGCGAGCTCAGCACTTCCTCCTGCCTTCCTACTTTCCTAATAAATAAAATGGGAGATTAGGAAGGCAAGAATTCAGGAAGCAAGCAGGAATCGAAATCCTGGAAGGAGCTGGGAATATTTTGAACGGTTGATGACAGATCGATTCAGCAAACTCAGCACTTCCTCCTGCCTTCCTGCTTTCCTGATACCAGAAATTGAAAAGAGGTGGACTCAAAAACCGTTTCGTCGCAGAATCAAGTTTTTCAAAAGGCTGTAGTGCAGCGCAGAAAAAAGACCGCTCGCACCGAATCCAATCAGCACAAGCGGTCGTGAAATTGGCAGAGATTTATTCTTCCATCACTTCCTTCTCTTTGGTATCTGACATGTCGTTGACTTTGCCTTCATGCTTTTTCGTCAGTTCCTGAACATCGTCTTTGTACTTCTTGGCATCGTCTTCAGAAATCGTTTTGTCTTTTTCGGCACCGTCGATATGCTTGTTGGCATCACGACGGATGTTGCGAATGGAAACTCGCGCTTCTTCGGCGAGCTCTTTCACGCGCGACACCAACTGCGTACGACGCTCCGTCGAAAGAGGCGGAATATTCAATCGAATCAAACGACCATCGTTGTTGGGAGAAAGCCCGATGTTGCTCGCCACAATGGCCTTGGCAATGTCACCCGCCACTCCCTGATCGAACGGTTTGATGACAATCTGTTGCGGCTCGGGAACGCTAATGGTCGCCACCTGCTTCAGAGGTGTCGGCGAACCGTAATAATCAACACGGATCGAATCGACCAAACCCGGCGTCGCTCGCCCGGTCCGCAGTCCCGTCAGTCCGTTATGAAAATTCTCGACGGCTTTCTCCATTCGCTGCTCGGTGTCCATTATAATTTCATCAGGTTCCATAGCCGTATCCTTATGCGTAGTGGGAAGTTACTGTCTTCTCAGCAATACTCTGGCGATTGAACATCGCCTTTCCTTCTGCTCCTAGAGTAGCGTCTGGCCGAGCGGGATCCAAGCATTTGTCACGAGGGATTTTCGGCTGCGATTTGCCCTATACCGTTTCCTCGACCTTTGTTACGATTCCGACCGTCCCCGGCCTGCATCGAAATGCAGGTTCATCGCGGAGAATTTCGCGAAACCTCGGGGGAAATTATGGACAAACATCTCAGCCAAAGGATTGGCACCCGATGTATAAATATTTGCTTGCCACCCGCTACCTGCGGACTCGATTTATCGCACTCGCCAGTATCATCAGCGTGATGCTGGGTGTCGCCACCATGATTGTCGTCAACTCGGTCATGGCGGGGTTCAGTGTCGAGATGAAAGACCGCCTGCACGGCGTCCTTGCCGATGTCATCATCAGTACCGCCAGCATGAACGGCGTCGCTGATGCCGGACGCTGGATGGACATGATCGAAAACATCGGTGGTGACCAGATTGATGGCATGACGACCTCGGTCGAAGTGTACGGCATGATGACATTCAAATATGCCAACGAACCAATCACTCGCCCAGTCACACTGGTCGGAATCGAACCGCGCGGAAAAGCCAGCGTGGGTCCATTGAAAGAATATCTTGGCAGCTTTCAAGATGGACTTCGCGACCCCAACAGCGAACCGAATTGGGAACTCACTGACGAAGCGAAAGAATACCGCGAGAACTGGGTCTTCCGCGGCTCGTGGGAAGAAACCGCCGAACCCAACTGGCCCGAGTTCGATGGAACTCCCGAACCAGCCTCGCCAGTTGAAGCGACCGATTCGGAAACACCCAACTTTTCTGAAGGCACCTCACCCGCTGTCACACCACCGAAAGACGAAATCGTCAATCCGTTTCTCGCTCAGGAAGCGGCTCAGGAAAAAGAATCTGACCCCACGGCACCCCACAAAGGTCGCGCCTATATTGGTCACGGCTTGATCAGTTATCAAATGACGGATCCCAAAACCGGTAAAATGGTTGATCGCTTGATGGTTCGTCCCGGTGACGACATTCAACTCTCCACCGTCAACACGGCGATGCCTCCGGGACCAGTCAGCCTGGGAGTGACTGTCGTCGATATTCTGAAAACCGGCATGAGCGAATACGACTCAAACCTGGTTTATTGCAATCTTGACTATCTGCAAGACGTTCGCGGTATGGTGCATCCCGGCACGAACGTCCGTGACTTCACCACGATTCAAATCAAACTCAAAGACTATTCTCAAGCTGGTGAATTGGTCAAAAAGTTACGAGCCGCCTTCCCTCCCGACATGTTTATCGTCCAGACTTGGGAAGACAAACAAGGACCATTGCTGGCCGCCGTCGAAATGGAGTCGGCGATTCTCAATGTGCTGTTGTTTCTGATTATCGCCGTTGCCGGTTTCGGTATTCTGGCGATCTTCTTCATGATCGTCGTCGAAAAAACACGCGACATCGGCATCATGAAGGCACTCGGCGCCAGTGCAACCGGCATCATGAGCATCTTTTTGTCTTACGGACTCGCTCTGGGAATTGTCGGCAGTGGAGTCGGTGTCGGGCTTGGGCTTTTATTCGTCAGCTACATCAACGAAATCGAGACCGGATTATCCTGGATCACAGGACGCCCCGTCTTTAACGAAGACATTTACTACTTCAGCGAAATCCCCACAATGGTCAGCCCCTGGATGGTCTTTTGGGTCGCACTCGGAGCGATCTCAATTGCCGTTCTGGCCAGTATTTTGCCCGCCCGTCGTGCGGCCAAATTACATCCTGTCCAATCACTTCGTTACGAATAGACGAACCGAAGTATTCCCCACACCAGAATTTACACGCAGACCGGCGTTTTTATCATGACTGAGATCATACCTATGCCGTTACCTCAGATTTCCGCGGTTTCCATCCAGAAATCGTACCGCAAAGGGGAACTGAAAGTCCCCGTCCTCAAAGGCGTCAATGCGACCGCCAACAAAGGGGAATTTCTGTCAATTATCGGGCAATCGGGTTCCGGGAAAAGCACCTTGCTACACCTGATGGGACTCCTCGATTCCCCAGACGTGGGCGAAGTGCGACTTGATGGCCAGCGGGTCGATAACCTGCCTGCCAAAACTCGCGACGAACTGCGCAATCGCGTCTTCGGATTTATCTTTCAATTCTATCACCTGTTGCCCGAGTTGACGCTTCAGGAAAACGTGCTGACTCCCCTGATGATCCGACATCCCATCTGGACCTATTGGCCACGCCGAAAACATTACCGGGAAATGGCACTCGAAATCATCGAACAGGTCGGGTTGTCTCATCGCTTGAAACACCGTCCTTCCGAACTTTCTGGCGGAGAAATGCAACGCGCCGCCATCGCCAGAGCACTCATTGCTCAACCAGAAATTCTCCTCGCCGACGAACCGACCGGAAACCTCGATAGCGAGACCGGCGGCGAAATTATGGACTTGCTCCACCGCTTGAACGAGGAACAGCAACTGACTATTATCATGGTCACACACGACGAGAGTGTTGCAGCCTCGGCACACCGAACTATCCGCCTGGCTCAAGGTCAGATGGAAAATGTGGAAGAGGCCGCCTGAACCTGTCTCACTCCCCGAGTGTCGGCATCCTGATGTATCTCACAGAAGCTTGATCGCAATCTTGCGACAGCTTCTGTTTTTTTGATGATGCCGAACAAATAGTGACTTCGTTCATCCAGCCTATTTCATGCGGAATCTCGATCATGTCCCGACAGATCTATCTCAACGGTCAACTCGTCCCCCAAGAAGAAGCCATGGTCTCAGTCTTCGATCATGGGCTCCTCTACGGCGATGGCGTGTTCGAGGGAATTCGCGTCTATTACAACAAAGTTTTCCTGCTCAAGGAACATATTGAACGGCTTTACGAATCGGCCCGAGCCATCCGTCTGGAGATCCCCATCTCTCCCGAAGAGATGACCTCCGCGGTAGAAGAGACCGTCAAAGCGAACGGCCTTGAAAGCGGCTATGTACGTCTCGTGATCACACGAGGTGCCGGAGCACTGGGACTCGACATTCGCAAAACCAGCAACCCTCAAGTCATCATCATTGCCGACACCATTTCCTTGTACCCGCAGGAAATCTACGACAACGGCTTGCCGCTCATCACGGCCAGCACCATTCGCAATCACCCTTCCGCGCTGAGCCCACGCATCAAGTCCCTCAACTACCTGAACAACATCATGGCCAAGGTCGAAGCCACAGACGGTGGAACCATCGAAGCCTTGATGCTCAATCATAAAGGGGAAGTCGCCGAGTGTACCGGAGATAACATCTTCATCATCAAGCGAGGCGTTCTGATGACACCTCCCAACGATGCCGGCATCCTCGAAGGAGTCACACGCTACGCCGTCATGCGATTGGCAGATGAAGCGGGAATCGAAGTTCGTGAAGTCGCCATGACAAAACACGACATTTATATCGCTGATGAATGCTTCCTGACAGGAACCGCCGCCGAAGTGATTGCCGTCATCAGTCTCGATAAAAGACAAATCGGAGATGGCAAACCCGGCCCGATCACTCAGAAGTTGCTGGGGCTCTTCCGCGAGTTAACAAAACAGGGTTCGTTTGACTGAAGCGTTTCGCAACTGCCTCATTCGGTTGCCGTAATACGTCGGTGAACGAGCGATTGATCGAGCTTTTTCAAAACTTGGTCAGCCAGCACCTGATACCCCTCTTCGTCATAGTGGCCTGGTTGTCCGAATGGGAAGAGTTCAAGAGGATCAGCGGACTGCTCGAACGCGCGATTGATATCAAGCTCTCCAATGCGCAAGTCTTCAACAATTTGCAGGACACTTCTCTGTCGCTCTTCTAAGACATTCATCCGCTCAACGCTGAGATTCTCGATGTAACGCTCTTGCGACGGAAGATAGACAAACAAGAGTTCCGCTCCCGCATCGTGGACTTCTTCTTGTGCCATTTTCAGAATCTGCTTGAGACGTAAAAGATTTTCGGCAGAATCTTCGTCGTGATTCGTGACAGACACCGACTTCACGAGACTCTCTTTAAAGCTCGAACGCACCCGCGTCAATGTGAGGGCATTATACACCTTATTGTACCACGACACTTCTATCTCATTCAGATAGGAATCGAGAACTTCTTCCATCGCATGCTCGACAGTTTCTTGAGACTCCAGGAGACCAACGCGATGCTCGGAATCCAAATAGTTCGCCAACGGTGAATATCCGATTTCACGTTCGAGATCAGATAGATCATTCCCTTCGTAGAACCACCATAAAACCACTTTGGGTTTCATCGGCAATGCATATTCTCTGAGTGCCGCCAAAGAGGCGAGCGGACCGTTACCACCACTTCCAAACGAAAGAGTCTGAGGATAAGCTTCGCGAATCTTGGCAACGGCATTCTCGTCACTGCAAACACAAGCCCCTTGTGCAAAAGAATCCCCTAATATTGCCACATCGAGACGCCCCACCTCGTAAACATCCGCAGGATTATGAAACCCCAACGGATCACTCTGATAGACGAGGTATTGACCCGATTCGTTACAGAACACAGTTTGCCGATTGGGCAACCCGGCCAATGGAACGACATCTAATCCATTGATTTTGGCCGACGCGAACTGCTGAGCGATGAAGTGATATGGGTGAATCGCAGGCACAACATCGTTCCCCGCCAATCGTTCCTCTTTGATAAACTCCTCGCGGGACCGTACATCAAACGAAGAATCACGCGACATCAAAGCAACATCGTGAAACACGGGAATCATCATCTCAGTGAGGACCAAACACACCAGGCACGAATAACCGGCAAGAGCCATCTGAGCACGAAGTCGAGGGCGAAAGTAACTCACTCCCACATAAGCCGCCAACCCCACCAACCAAAACCCATAATAGATCGATGCACGAACAGGAATCTCGAACAGATCGGGGAACCGAATCGATGAGTCGAAAATCATGAACAAAGCGAACAGAACGGGGAACAGCCAAAACAAAAAACGACTCATTCGAAGTTCGAAGCGATGCTTCCAAATCAGAAGCCCGAACAGAAGTGATGCCGTCTGAGCAGCCGCAATGAGAAACTGGTGAGGAATCGAATCAATATGCCCATCGGCGGCAACGAGAAATCCGAGAAACCACTGATTGCCGAAACTCGCGATGAGCAGCGCAATAATCGCGAGCGATTGAAACCAACGAAGGTCTGAATGTAACGAGGGGCTTTGAGGGGACATTGTACTTGAAAATGCGAGTCATTTTTCAGTCACAACACCCGTGCGCACCACAGTCTTGCTGAATTGGCGAAATGCCGTTTCATTCAGTAAACACCGAGGGGACGAGTGTTACTTTTCTCAACATTGTCCTAATATGGCAACGCCTCTAACCATGTGCAGCACTAAAAAGACAGATTTTCGTTAATATCGGCATATAGTACCCGCATCGATTCCGCCGTTCAGAACATTTCGGCGACAGCAATAGACGTATCGTGAGAGCAGGATAGAGGTTAGGAAGTCAGCAAGAACCTGGAGTATCAGAGATTCCCAAAGCAGAAATTTGCCATGGGTGTGGCAGACGATCATCATTGATTGCCACAACCGACGACCAAGAGACGTCTCAACTGACGATCGAGTCGATCACTTTTCCACGAGAAAGCGGAATCGGACGCCCTTCGGTATCGTGAACAATGGTCTCGGGAGAGATTCCTAAACAGTGCAGCACTGTGGCAATGTAATCGGCGGGACGAGTTAAATCTTCGACGACCTGTCCTGCCTGTTTATCCGTTTTACCGATGACAGTTCCCCCTTTGATGCCTCCACCGGCGAGAGCGATCGAGAATGCACTTCCCCAGTGATCGCGGCCCGCATTCTTATTGATCTTGGGCGTATGACCAAATTCTCCCACCCAGGCGACGAGAGTTTCGTCCAACATGCCGCGCTGTTCGAGATCTTCAATCAGTGCCGAGAACGATTGGTCCATGATCGGCATCAACCAACCTTTGAGCGATTCATTGTGCTTTTTATGAGTATCCCAGCCGCCGTTGTTTTCTTTCCCTTCAATCCGTTGCCAATTGACATGCACGAGTGTGGAACCGGCTTCGATCAATCGACGAGCCAAGAGAATCGATTGCCCGAATTTCGTCCGACCATAACGATCCCGAACTTTGTCCGACTCTTTGGAAAGATCGAAAGCCTGCCGAGCCCCCTGCCCCGCCAATAACTCAATCGCTTGAGATGTTCGCAAGTCATACTTTTGAGTTGAGGCATGTTGATCGAGCTTGTTCAAATGCTGATCCACTTGTTCCAACAGACCCAAGCGACGATCAAGTCGAACTTGTGAGACTTCTTCCGGCAGCGAAAGAGCCGGGATCTGAAACTTTTCTTCCGAAGGATCACACGTCAACAACCACGGATCGTATTGCTGCCCGAGAATCCCCGCACCTTGTCCGGGCCATGTCTTGTCACCGACATTGGCAATATGTTTTGGCAAAGTGATCGACGAAGGCAGCCCTTGCTGATTTTGGATCTGCGTCCGAATCATAGCATCCAGTGATGGCCAATCATTCGGTGCGCCGGGAAGAGCATTCTCACGAGACAACGGAATGTGCGGCACGCCGGTCAACATCTGATAGCCACTCGATGAATGCGCGTTGTCACCTGTGGACATCGAACGAATCACCGCCATGTGATGCGTGAGCCGAGAAGTCATCGGCATCAAACCGCCGATATTCAATCCAGGAGTCGATGTCGGAATCACGCCGAAGGGTGTCCGTGAAGAATCCGGGCCTTCGGGTTTCGGATCCCATGTATCATGTTGAGGCACACCGCCGGTCAACCAGAACAGAATCACATTCTTCGCCTTGGCGGGTGGATTCTCGCTCGCTTCGGCTCGCCGTCCTAAGAGTTGGGGCAGCGACAGACCGCCCAACCCCAAACTGCCGACACGCAACATCGCCCGACGGGAAACTCCGTCACAAAGCGGCAATCCATCATCGAGCAGATCTAACACAATTCACCTCGTCCGGGCGGCTGAAGACATTACAGAACCAACAAGAAAGCATAACACATCGACAAGCGTTGATAAAACATTTATCGGCAGAAATCAGGGCAGCAGCCGCTCCAATTTCCCCGTCGCCACATCAAAGTACCAGATCTCACGATCAGGAAACGCGGACTGCAACTCTTTCAGACGTTCGGCATCCGGTCGGCCTTCATCGGCTCGACCACGTAAGATCTGCCCTTCCCAGGAGGGATCGTTCTGAATGTAGTCAATGTGCAGGTCGCTGGGATCATGATCGATCAGAACTAATGCCCGCCGATCTCCAATTTGATCTACCACACGACGATCAAAACTTTCATATTTGGATCGAGAAAAAGCAATGATATCCGCTTCATTCTGAAGACGGGCCACCGGCCACCATTCTCCCACCGACACATACATCGTCAACATCGGTGCTGCCAGCATGGCAATCCACCAATACTTCAACATCGGCCTGCCACTCTTTCGAGAATGCTCCCAGAAAGCTCGCGTCACCTCACCCAATAGCAAAAACCAGATCAAACAACTCTCGAACACGTAATGCCAATCTTGAATCCCAGTGAACCAGTACGGCACATGTGCCAGATGAATCGTAAGAAGAGAGGCAATGACTATTCCCCATCGAGTGTAGGGCGGCTCAATAAACATCACCAGACAAAACAGTCCTGCCATCGTGAGCGGGATGATGCCCCATGTCCAACGCATGCTGGCAACCAATCTCGTCACCGCTTTTGTCTGTGCTTCTTTCGGCGTCAGGTTCTCGGCCCAGTCATCGTAGTTGGCAAAGGTCTCTTTTTGTCGCGTTCCCTCGCCACGCTCAACATTATTGAAACCGAACGCATGCTGGGGAGTGTAGACCTCCTGAAACTGTGAATACGGCAACTGGAACGCATCACCGGTAATCGTCTTGTTGATCGGTAATAAAATCAGCAAGCCCAGGAGAACAGGCAAACCGACGGCAAGATTCAAACCGAAGACAGATTTCCGCGACGGAGTCGTTTCGTCATGCACCCATCTGACCGGTCGGATCAAATTCGCGAGCAACACAATCCCCATCGGCAACGCAAACCCCGCCGCCGCCATCGGTCGGGAGAGCATCGCGAACGTCAATCCGACTCCAGCAAGAACGCCAGCGGAGCGCCACTTTGTTCTCCACATCAGGAGATAGAAATACAAAAACGACGACAGCCCCAGCAACGTGGGATGATGGGCGAGTAACAAATTACTGAACAACGCCAACGCCGGTGACAATGCACAAAATAGTCCCGCGAACAGGCCTGTCTTATAGGTTCCCAGCTCCGTGCCAGCCAGAAAAATGAAGATCGTCGTTAATGCACCACAGAGCCAATGTCCACAATAACGATTGCCAAGTTTTATCGCCGGTGCGATGACTAACCCCGTCGCGGGAAAATATCGACTCGCAAATCGATCTTCATTCACCACATGAAACTGCGAGAACAATTCCGGGTGCATCGGATGAACCGGGTAAGATAATCGACCATCCAGATAGGTCTCTGCCTGCAACAGATAACTGTATTCATCGTGGTAGGCGGGAGGCAGATCGCCGAACGTTTCTCCGTCTACCTCTCGGTTGGCCACGGAGTAACTCATCGACAACGACAATCCCCCCAACACGATTGCCGTCACGATCATTTGGAATCGGGAGGGCTGCTGGTAGGGAATCAGTTTCTCTCGTCCCGGCCACATCCACGCCACCGGCAACAGCAGAAACAATATCAACGGCAACGTGCTGTCATAATGAAAGTTGAACAGCAGGCTCCCCCATTGCCCCGATTCCATCGCAAACTGAATCCGCGGCCATTCCAAAACCAACGCAACCGCAAATCCTCCCAATAGCGCAGCCAGCATCGCCACGTTTAATGCGCGACTGCATGGTTGGTCTGGTTGTGGAGTTGGGTTGGTCATTTAGATCGTAGGGTCCGCTGTGCGGACCGCAGTGAAGATTTTGAATGAGGAATGCAGGAAATCAGGAAGAGATGAATAGGGTTTTGTTTTGAAAATTGATTTAACAAGTTAATGGCAAGAATGAGAGAACAGGCTTTTCGCGAGACTTCAGAACGGTCCGCACAGCGGACCCTACGGCTTGTCATTTTATCTTGGCTTCTTCGCGCTCTCTTTGCTTCTTAAAACTTTGCGTCATCAAATACAACGGAGAGGACAAGTATATCTCAATCGGCCTCTTGAGTCGTTCGTGAATTCCGTGTCCAATAGAAAGATTGCCGATCCACACACTCATGTTACGAAAATTCCGAGGCTGATGATGAATGCTTTCCGCTCGACTTGTTCACTTTCGCTGCTCCTGCTTGCCCTTACGATCTCCGCTGAAGCACAGAACAACGAAACACCAAAAAAGAAACCGGCTCCCGCACCCTTCAAATGGGTCAACGAACTCAAACAATCCAACACGCCCGGCCTGCAACACGCGACGTTCGAATCGCCCTCCCTCAAAACCGATGTCGGCTACTGCATCTATCTGCCGAAGGCTTACGACAAACAGTCCAAACAAAAATTCCCCGTCGTCTATTACCTGCACGGCGGTCGTCCCGGATCGGAAACCAAATCGGTCAAGCTGGCCGAGTACATCCACAAGGCGCAAGTCAACAAAGTGATCCCGCCAACCATTTATGTCTTCGTCAACGGCGGACCGGTCAGTCATTACAACATGCCCGACGATCCGAAAGCTCAGGGTGCCAGCGTCTTCATCGAAGAGCTGATCCCTCATGTCGATAAAACCTACTGCACCATTGCCGACCGTTCGGGACGGGCGTTGGAAGGATTCTCACAAGGAGGACGCGGAACGGCTCGATTGATGTTCCGACATCCCGACCTCTTCTGTTCGGCGGCTCCCGGCGGAGGTGGACACGCCACCGAAAAACGAATCTCCGAAGAAGACGGCTTCGAAAATCCCAAGTTACGATTCGCCATCGGTGACAATACCTGGGACCTGGCCAGAAAGTATGCCAAAGATCCAAAACCGGCATTACGTATTCTCGTTTACGTCGGTAACAAAGGCTTCAATTACGAGAACAACCTGGAATGGATGCAGCACCTCAAATCGCTCGGCATCCCGTTCGATCACATCATCATCGACGACGCCCCTCACTCGGCCTCCATCATTTATCAAAAACGAGGCGACGAGATCATGAAATTCCACGCCGAGAGCTTTCGCTTGGCGCAGGTAAAGTGAAAAACAATCATGGGCAACGTCAATCGTAAAGCAACAAAACAAGAAATGGCACATGCTCGTCGTGTTATTAACGAGGCCTATCCTCACTACGATGCCGTCTTCGGCGGGCATAGTTCCTACGGTGGGCATCGCGCGCCTCGTGACCACACGATTTCATTTCGGTTGCGTGATCGACGAGGGAAATACCATTCCAATGTCGTATGGCTCACGCCGGAATATCTATCAGACCTTACTGTCGCTGATATTCACTCGTTAGTCGCTGCTGCAAATGGAAAGTGAATGCCATGAAATACGATGATGCGTCCTGGCATTACGATTCCACACCCGAGTTTGAAGACGAAGAACGCTGGGCGGTCGCGGCGGCTCATATCGGCGTCTACTTGAAGTGGTGTCTGATTCAAGGTTGGGCGGGAGAACTTCATACCAAAGACGAAGCTGATCAAGCTATCGTGGAGCAAGTCCAAGCCGGGAATATGACCGGTGCCGATTTTCTGATGCAGCAGTGCGATGGCAAATTCACCAACGAAGACTTAAACGACGAAGGGAACGCCTTCACGGCATACTATTATGCTGACATCTACCCTGAAGATTTGGAATCGGTCGCCCGCGATGCAATCTTGAGTGCTCCCGAATCCGAGTACGACTTCCCGGCATTGAGCGAAATCATCGATCGGCAATACGCCGAATGGTTCGCAGAGAACCCCCTGGTCGCTCCCCCGCGCGTCTCTGATCCTGCGATAAAACCTGAGCCTACCGAAACTGTCACAACATCCACGCCCATCGAAAAGTCCGATTCACAAAACGACAAACCGTGGTGGAAAGTTTGGTAGGCATTCGGTCCCGTGGGTCGTCTCACTTCAATACCGTTCAATGAGTCAGAACGATTGATTGATCCCTCCGCGTCCTCTGCGTAATCCGCTTCAAAACTTCCTCTCTAATTCGTTTGATTCGAGTCATTCGTGGTTCGAATTGTTGGCCACAATAAACATAAGATCTCTTTCGCCCTTCGCGTGCCTTTGCTTCAACTCTTTTTCCATCCGTGAAAATCCGTTTTCTCCGCGTCATCCGTGTCTATTACTACCCATCAGCTCAAAGACACCTCTTGCTCGCACAACGATTCATTTTCTTCGCGCCGCCGCGACTCTGCGTGATTCTCTTTTCTCTAAGATGGTGATTCACAAGTCTGTCTTGAAATCTTCTGGGGCTATGTTTGCGTTCTGATCTCTGAACGCAACAGGCGAAATTCAACTTCATTCTGAAACCTGGGTCACTTAGAGCCCCAGCCACACATCCTCTTGGTAATTTACTTATGGGGTATCTGCGGCATCCGCGTGATCCGCGGTTCTTTCATTTGATGGCCACAAGAAACACCAAAAGGCACAAAAAGAATTTTCTTATCTCTTCGCGTTTGTGTGGTTGAATTTTGATCAACGAACATCTTGATTCTCTTTCTCTGTGCCTCTGCGTGAGTCTCTTTATCAATTCCATTTTCGCGGCGACAATCTTTTACTCATCGCACTCAAACTTCTGTTCTCTTCTCTCTTCTCTCTTTTCTCTTCTTGGCCTCTTTGCGACTTTGCGTCAAAAAGAATAATTTACAAGACTCACCTTGCCAAACGCGATCTACCAGAGTTAGTAAAGTAGGGTCCGCTGTGAGCTTGTGAATTTTTCCTCTCGGCAGACACAATTTCAGTTTTCTAAGGACTGGTTTTATTACAAAGTCTTGGCAGTCAACGATGCATGACTTTTATCGACCTCTCATTGTCTATACTCCGGTGCTT
>Ga0181597_10002485_pt1 | contig 19944 bp, 17 predicted proteins | sample 041ome_5_FD_148647 | JGI IMG/M metagenome (GOLD analysis project Ga0181597, IMG submission 148647) | Coastal salt marsh microbial communities from the Groves Creek Marsh, Skidaway Island, Georgia - 041403US metaG (spades assembly) | ecosystem: Environmental > Aquatic > Marine > Intertidal zone...
TCTTGGAATAATTAATCAGCCTCTTGGCCATGTTACAGGAACAAGGTCTATTTCAGGTAACTTTACTTGTTATTTGAATACTCCTTCAAGCGGTGCATCAAGTGCTGACTTGTTTGAAGATCTTATTGAGGCAACAACAAAAATTACCAACTCGTTTGACCTAGCGTTTTCAGTTGGTGGATCGGCGTCTACTAATATTCCTAGAATGGTTATCAATGTAGATAAAGCCCATCTAGAGGTACCAACACATTCAATTGATGATATTGTAAGTTTGGAAGTAAATTTCCACGGCTTACCAACTTCTGTAGATACTACAGATGAGTACACAATCGACTTTGTAGGACCAGACGTAACTTAACTTTAGCGGGAGGGGAAACCCTCCCTCTTTTAACCAGGAAATAGAATGACAGAACAAGAAAATAAATCAATATCACTAGCGAGTTTATTAACTCCAAGTAAAACAGTTTCAGTAGACTACCCAGGAATGAGTGGATTCTCTGTAGATCTTTGCTATTTAGCGAGAGAAGAGTTAGTAAAACTTAGAAATCGCTGTGTATCTCAAAAGTTTAATCGTAAAACACGAGGATTCGAAGAATCACTTGACGAAGATAAATTTTTAGTAGAGTATGTAAAAGCTGTAATAAAGGGATGGAAAGGCTTAAAATATTCTTACTTAGAAGAGCTTCTATTGGTGGATATCAGTGCTCTCAATCCCGAAGATGAACTTGAGTTTAACCACGACAATGCAGAAACGTTAATGAAAAACGCATCTGACTTTGACACTTGGGTATCTGAAGTCACAGGTGATTTAGAAAATTTTACGAAGACCAAGTAAACAAAATACTTGGTCTACTGGACATACAGTATAAAGAAGGACAGATAACTTTAGATACATATTTTGATTTATGTGAACAAAGTGGTAAAGACCCTGATCCTGACGAAATGCCACCTAGCCTTGAGGATTATCCTTATGAGGTACAGGTGGCTTTTTTATTGCATGACTTTTTACCTGATCGTTGGGATGGAATGAGTGGTTCTTACATGGGGAAAGATTTTTCTTCTATAGGAACATTACTAGATATTTGGAAAGTAAAAGATAAAAAAACCTGTCTACAATTTATAAAACATATAGAAGCACGACATTCTAGAAAAATTAATTTAGAAGGCGAAAAACGCAGAAAAGCAGCTGAACAAAAAGCGAAAAGACCTCGCGGTGGCGGGGGTATTAGTGTACAAGGATAAATGGCTAAAAAAGAAATAAAAATTCCGATTAAAGTAGATGGTAAGCAAATTCTATTAACTCAAAAAGAGATAAAAAAATTAGCAAAAGAAACTACTAAAGCTGCAAGCGGCTTTGATGCAATGAGTACTTCGCAAAGAGGTGCAGATCGTGCAGCTAAAGGTCTATCAAGACAATCGTCAAATTCAACAAAAAACTTTTCAAAAATGCAACAAGGCATCAGCGGAGGACTTGTTCCCGCATATGCTACTCTTGCTGCCCAAGTATTTGCTGTTAGTGCCGCCTTTCAATTTTTACAAAACTCTGTAAACTTTAAAAATCTTATAGAAGGACAAAAAGCTTTTGGTTCTGTTACAGGTACAGCTTTTGGAACAATTACATCAGCAGTACGAGCAGCTACAAATGGTCAATTAGCATTTGCAGAAGCCGCACAAGCTACAGCAATTGGTACAGCCGCAGGATTAAATAGAGCACAACTAGAACAGCTAGGAAAAGCAGCCAGAGATACATCACTTGCATTAGGAAGAGATTTAACAGATTCTTTTAATCGTCTTATAAGAGGTGTAACAAAAGCAGAACCAGAATTATTAGATGAATTAGGTATTATATTAAGACTTGATCCTGCTTTAAAAGCTTATGCAACAAGTATAAATAAAACTAAAGAGGAATTAAATGCTTTTGAAAGAACACAGGCAGTATTTAATGAAGTAGCTGGACAAGCCGAAGATAAATTTGGTAGAATAACAGAAATAATGGATCCAAGTGCATTTGCGCTAGCACAATTTGCTACTGCTTTTGATGACTTATTAAATATTTTAAAATCTGGAGTTGGATTTGTTGCACAAAAACTTTTACCTTTCTTTACTGAAAATATTTATGCATTAACTGCAGCTTTATCTCTTTTTGCCCTTCCAATAATTAAAACTATATTACCTTCTTTTGCAGCTATGGAAACAAAAGCAGCAGAAAATCTAAAAGGTTTACAAGGTTCTTTAAAAGAAACAGAAAAATCTATGAAAAACTTAGCTGTTTCTCAACAAGCTATGGATGCAGGTGATGCAGGTCGTGCTAAAATGACTACCTCAGGTCAATCTGGTGCAAAGAAAATGCTTTCAAAAGCAGGAGTAACTGTAAAAGGAGACTTATCACAAAGACAAATTGCTGCCTATAAAAGGTCAATGGATCAAAAAACAGGAATTTATAAGAAATTTAATAACCAAGAAAGAATAGCATTTAAAGCACATTTAGCCAAATTAGATGCAGTTCATAAAGCTTCTACAAACAAAAGAAAATTACAAACTCAAATAGCAGAACAACAAAAACAAGCAACTTTTAAAAGAACCGAAATGGTTTATAAAAGAGCACAAATAAGAATGGTTCAAGCTACAGCACTTGGTGCAAAAGCTATGAATAAAGCTATGGCGGCCGCGGGTATCATAGGTATAATAACTTTAATTGCCTCTGCAGCAATTTCTTTATTCAATTTCTTTAGAGTAAAAGATAAAGAGGCTGAAGCAGCAAAAGAAAGAATGGATGGTTTAACAGATTCTGCAGAAAAGTTAAATTCTGAATTAGGAAGATCATTAGACGTAAGAGCACAAGGATTACTTTCAGTTGGGCAATATGCTATGCAAACTGCAAAAATGATACAAAGTGCTTCTGCCCAAGTAATGGCAGCTGAATTTGCAGCTACAGCAAGCTCTCAAACAGATAGAAGAAAAACAATATATATACAAAAAGGAGAGCGAAAAGAATTATTTAAAGATAAATCCTTTCGACAAAATATAAAAGAAACAGAACAAAGTTTTAGATTATTATCAAAAGGTTCTATTGGTGATCTTTCGAAAGCTTATGAAGATATTGCGAATACAGTAAAAGAAGGAAAAGCTCCTACAGAGACTCAACTTAATAACTTGAAAAAACTCGAAGGAGAATACATGGGGCTCGCTCAATCGGTAGAAAGAGCTGCTGAAGTACAAAAAACTTTTGATCAAGCTTTAAGAGGCGCCGTAGGGCCTAAAAGACAATTTCAAGGATTAAGAACTGCAGGAAAAGCTCTTTCAGAAAATTTAGATGACCAACTAAAAATGCTTGACAACGATAAAATGCTTGCTGAAAAAGAAAAGACTAAATACGATCTAAATAAATATAATCAGCAGAAACAATCTTTAAGTGATCAACTAACAGCACAAACAACAATGAACTCAACTCTAGATAAAATTTTAGAGAAAGAAGATCAAATAGCTTCAAAAACCCAAGAACAGCTTAGAACAAAACTAGCAATAAGTCCTTTAAATACAGCTGCAAATCAAATAGCAAGAGCGGAAGCAGGAATAGTAGATAAAGTATTAGCTGCTCGAAAACAGCAATTAGCAGTAGAGGTAGCACAAGCACAACTAGATGCTGCAGGAACAAAAGAAGAAAAGAAAGATGCTCAAGCTAATTTAGACTTACAAAAGGATCTACTTGAAACAAGTAAAGCACAAATAACTGCTGAAGCAGAAAAAGTAGCTTTACAAGAAATACAAATTAGAAATGCTGAAATATTGAAAAAACTAGGAATGGAATCTACTTTAGCAGGAGGAAATGTTGCTTTATTTAATGCAACTTTTGAAAATGCTAATAAATTTATGAAAGGCACAAAAGCATATCAAATGGCATCTATACGAGATTCAGCAAATTATAGAATACAACAATCACAAGCAAATACAGAAAATAACAAAGCTAGATTAGAGAACCAAAAACTTAACGCGGACCAACAAATGGTAACTCTACTAAATGCCAGAATTAAACAAGAAGAAGAATTAGGTAGATTAAATGAAGAAAAAATTAGATTTGAATCTACTATGATAGGTCAAACTATGCTAGCCGCAGGACAAGCAGGAGCAACAGCTCTAGAATCTTCAGCAACTTCAGGCATTATTGGAGTTATAAAAGGAGAAAAAAGCGAAAAAGAAGCTCTAAAAGAAACAGCGCTTGCAGTTGCAAACGCAGTATTAGAAAGTATAATTAGTAGTTTAGTAGCTTCAGCACTGTCTGCCATGGCTATTACTACCCCTGCAATAACAAGTGCTCATGCAGCAGGTGCAGGAGTCGCTGCCTCGTCAATAGTTACTGCATTTACTACCGGAGGAGCGGCAGCTGCTGGAATGATACAAGCAGCTATGATAGCAGGAGGAGCAACAGGAGGATTCTTTAGATATGGTGGGATTGTAAGCGCAGCAGAAGGAACAGTTGCATCAGGACCACAGTCAGGGTACCCAGCAATTCTTCATGGAACAGAAGCTATAGTACCATTAGGGCAAGGAAAAAATGCAATTCCTGTAGAATTTAAAAACGCTATGCCTACAGGCGCAACAAATTCAGTAGTAAATGTTACTATAAACAGCGATGGAAGTACACAAATGGATGAGAGTGAGGCTACACAATTTGGACAAGCAATACAATCAGCTGTACAAAATGAAATAGCAAAACAAAAAAGATCTGGCGGGATGCTAGATAATACCTTATAGGAAAATAAAATGGCATTAGGATTTACAGACTTAACAAATACACAAAGAATACCAGATAAAGGACTCAATGCAACTTCAGAACCAGTACTATTTTTAACACAATTTGGGGATGGGTATGAACAGAGAGTTGCTAATGGAATAAATAATTTAAAACAAACTTTTTCTATTAGTTTTGATGATAGAACAAAAGAAGAAATTGACGATATAATCGCATTTTTTGTAAATAAAGCGGGAGTAACTTCTTTTGACTTTACTTATCCAGATTCAAATAATTCAGGAGAAACAACAATAAAAGTTATTTGCGAAAGTTGGTCACAATCTTGGAACTATGATGAATTTTATAGTTGTTCAGGAACATTTAGAAGAGTATACGAATCATGACAGATAAGTTAATGGTAGAAGACTTACAAAAACAAAGTCCAGGCTCTGCTCTTGTACACCTTTTTGAATTACAAATTAGTGAATCTTCCTATGTATATTTTCACAACGGACTTGATGATGATTTATCAAGTTTACAATTTAGAGACTATGATACAAATAGTACTATAAGAACTTATACAGCAATACCTGTACAAGCAGAAGGATTTGAACAAGCAGCCTCAGGTCCAACAAATAGACCAAATATTGGTTTTGCAAATGCAACTTCAGTATTTTCTTCTGCTGTAGGAGATTATGACGCTCTTATTGGCAAAAAAGTAATAATAAGAAGAACTCTTAAAAAATATTTATATGGAGAAAGTGAGGATGCCAGCCCCCCTGTTGAATATCCAAGACAAATATATTTTATAGATAGAATAAATCAAAGAACAAAAGGAACAATCTCTTTTGAACTTACTTCTGCTTTTGATTTAGAAGGAATTAAAGTGCCTGGAAGACAAGTTGTTGCAAATGGATGTCCTTGGATTTATACAGGAGCAGATAAAGGATTAAACGAGCATGAAAAAGTAGGCGGATGTACTTGGAGTAAAGAAGGAAAATTCAAAGCAAGTTACAAATCAACTTTAGACGGAGAAACTGAATATATAGTACTTGTAAATGTTGATGATGAATATATTGTTCCAGGCTCGGGAGAAAGTGGAGCAATAACTTTTACAGCTCATACTACAGGAGGAATTTCAGCAAACGGATATTACTCCAATACAACAACCTTAGGAACAGCAAGTGGAGTAAGAAGAATAAACGAAAATGGACTTATAGATACTGCAGCAGATTCTTCAACAATTACAAATTATTGGCAAGCAAAAAAGACAGAAGGAAGTCCAGGAACTTTGACCGATAATAATACAAATGTAAATAGAATACGATTATGGACAACTTGGGATAGTTCTACAACTTACTATGCTTATACAGAAGATAGACACAATGATTATGTAAGATACACAAGCGGAGGTCTTACTCGTCTTTGGAAAGCAAAGAAAACAAGCATAAATCAAGCTCCTGGTTTCAATGAATATTGGGAACTCGGCGATATATGTGGAAAAACCTTAGAGTCTTGTAAAAGAAGATATGGATGGGATCCTAAATCTGCGGGAACAGCAACTACAACAGGAAAAGCAAACCCAGATACAACAGCCGTTTTAATGTTTGGAGGTTTCCCTGGTGCAAAAAGATTTAAATAGTTTATTAGAAGAAATTTATTTAGAAGCTGAAAAAGCTGCTCCAAAAGAAATGTGCGGGTTTATTATTCAGCAAAATAACAAAACAAAATGGATTTTATGTGAAAATAAATCCGAAAATAAAAATGAGTTTAAAATTGACGGACACACTTTCGTTAAATATCAACTTACTTCAAAAATTTTATATGTAGTCCATAGTCACTACATGGAAGATTGTAAACCAAGTCAACATGATATAAATGGGTGTAATGAAGTTGACATACCTTACTTAATTGTAAGCTACCCACAAAAAGAACATTATATATTGGAACCAGCATGACAAGAAATATTTATTTAAAAGGAAAAATGGGAAAACTTTTCGGTGAGCATTGGAAACTCAATGCATCTACTGTGCGTGAGGCAATGAATGGAATAGATGTACAAAGAGAGGGAAAACTAAAACAATATTTAATAGATTGCACCGAAAAAGGAATTGAATTCACAGTACAAAGAGGAGAAGATTTTCTAGAATACGATAATTTGCAGATGGAGTTAGGAAATGATGATATAATTATAACTCCACTTCCAGTTGGTGCAGGGAAAACAGCAGGACGAATAAAAGCAATAATTGGAGTAGCACTAATTGTAATTGGTATAATAGCAATGATGGGAGGGTTTCCAGAAGGTAGTCAACTAGCAGCAGCAGGCTGGTACTTAATCGCTGCAGGAAGCCTACTTGCAAGTATCGGTATAGTTGAAATGCTCACTCCAGATACTCCCAGCAACTCCAGTGATGGATATTTATTCAATGGACCAGAAAATAGTGTTAAACAAGGCATCCCTGTGCCTTTATGTTATGGAGAGTTAATAGTTGGAGGAGCTCCAATTAATTTTGGGTTTACCGATAGACGAGCAGATTATGCTTCAGGATTTTCAAGAGTTACAGTTTCAGAATCAGGTTATGGGTCGCACGACACTTATGGAAGATACCAAACTATAACAAATAATACAGGCGGTACAGGCGGCGGCAAAGGAGATGATGGAAGATCAGGAGGAAGTGACACTGACTTCTCCTTCAACGGAAAATAATTATGGCAGTAAAAGGAATAGGAAATGGAAATGATGGATACTACGGTGGAAAAGTAAGTAATACTTCGGAACAAACAGCTGTAGTATATGATCTACTTTCTGAAGGTCCAATTGAAGGACTTGTAGAGGGTGCTGCTTCTATATATTTAAATGGAGTACCTATTATAAATGAAAGTCAAAATAAACTTTGGGGAGCCTCAACTTCACGAGATGTTAGTTATAACGCTAGTACTGGAGTAGTAACAGATAATACGAGTACTATGTTTGTAGATCGTAATATCGATGAAGGAACATATTATATACTTATTGCAGGTGCTAAAAAACAAGGGTCAGGTATTGCAACAACAACAGCAGACTCAAAAACAGTAACAACTTCAACTGCTTTCTTTGCTTCAGATGATGAAAGATTCAAAGCAAATACAACTTTTCTTTTAAGTCAATATGTAGTTATAAAAGATGCAGGAGCAAACGGAGCTGACTATATTGGTTATATAACAGAATTTACAAGCTCTACAGAAGTAACAGTTCATCCCCCCGTCCCTACAACAGTTTCTGGAAAAGATATAGAAATAGATTTAGTTGATGCTATTTCTTCTTTTTCTGGTAACACTGCTACTCTTGCAAATGGAGGAGGAGTAAATGTTTCAAATGGTTTCTCTGAAATGTCTGTGCCTACTCAAACAGCACAAAGTACTCCTAAATTAAATTTTGAAAGAGTTTCTTATGCATTTCGTTCCGGATACAGAGATCAAGGAGTATTGCCCGGCCCGGGAGGATTAGGTAGTGGTTCAATTGCTGCAAGTGTCGGAACAGAATTACCTGCAAGTTATTATGGTTATTTAAGTAATGTTTCAACAACTCCTGCAGATGATGGAAATTGGATAAATGCAACAGAACCAACTACAGGAGACACAGGAATAGAAAGAACTCATACTCAAATGGGAGTTACAAATCCAGAAGAAGTAGATCAAATAAATATAACTATAGATTTTCCTCAAGGATTGTATGGATATAAGAGTAAAAATGGTAGAGAATTTAATTCATTTGCTGAATTTCAGATATTCTTTTCTTATACAAAAGATGGATCAAATTATACAGAAACACTCCAATTTGGACCAACTGACTCTAGCATAAATACAAGACGAATAGATTTTGGAGGAAGACAAGGTAAACCCATTATTCCAACTAATGGATACTATGAAACTCTTACGAAAACACCTTTTACAAGAACATTTAGTTTTGATATAGAACAATTTAAACCGTTTTCAGGATATAAAGTAAAAATTAAAAGAGTAAATATTGCAAATGCAACTCATGGAACGACTCAACAATATAATGGTACTACTGTAAAAGCAATTGAAAATATTATAAAAGATAAATTATCTTATCCTTATACTGCGTATGGAGCAGTAATATTTGCAGCAGAAGAATTTAGTGATGTTCCAACTCGAGGCTATCACATTCGAGGACTTAAATGTAAAGTTCCAACTAATTACTTTTCTCGCCATGAATTAAGTGAAGGAGCAAATGCTTCTTATACTAGAAAAGTCGTGGACAATGGTGGAGGAAGTTTTACAGTTACAAATGAGTCAAATTATCAAGATTGGGACGGTAACTTTAGAGGAGATATAAAAACTTTTACAAGTGCAAAAGATCCCAACCATAATCCAATTTGGACAGATAATCCTGTTTGGATTATAATGGACTTATTAACAAATGACAGATACGGTCTAGGAAAGTATTTAGATCCAGACAATGACTTTAAATATATAGACAAATTTAAATTATTTCAAATTGCAAAATATTGTGATGAGCTGGTTCCAGATGGAAAAGGAGGAACAGAACCTCGATTTTCTGCAAATGTATATTTAAAACAAGGAGCAGAAGCACAAAAAGTTATAAAAGATTTATATAGTGTTTTTAGGGGGATGCTACTATGGTTTGATGGACAAGTTTCTGCAAGTGTAAATGCGTACAAAAGTCCTATTTATACTTTTACAAAAGGCAATGTTGTAGGGGGAGTATTTGCTTATCAATCAAGTTCAAGACGTAATCGATCAAATCAGATAAGAGTTACTTGGAATAATCCAGATACTTTATATGAACAAGACGTAGAAATTGTTGAGGATACTGAAAATATAATAAGTACAGGAAGAATAAATCCAAAGGAAGTTGTTGCTTTTGGTTGCACAAGTCAAGGTCAAGCAAAAAGATTTGGTAAATGGCATTTACTTAGTGAAAAACTAGAAAAAGAAGTAGTTAGTTTTGAAACAGGTTTAAATGCAGCTTTTTTACTACCAGGAGACGTAATTGAAGTACAAGATGCAGATACAGATGATGTTCAATTTAGTGGTAGAGTAAGTACTTCTACTTCTTCAACAACAACAAGAGTATATTTAGATAGAGCAATTGATCTAAGTGCTGCAAGTACTACATTTGAGTTAAATCTTATATATCCAAAAGGAGGGGCTTATTTATCGCAAGTTTCAGCAGTAATTAACTCTACAACATATCAAAGAGGAGATTTAATATTAGTTGATGAAGATGGAGCTGCAGTAAATACAGAAGCTAAAGCAAATAATGTAAAGGATGATAATGGCGACCTAGTACAATTATTCTGGTCAGAAGAGGCTAGAATAGAAACCAAGCAAATCTCTAGTTATAATGCATCTGGTGATGTAACTCTATCTTCTGCTTTTTCTGAAGCACCAAATGCAGAAGTAATTTGGTCTATTACAGCACGAACAGATGCAACAGGAGAAAAAATTGCTGGATCTCCAAAAGAATATGTCATAATATCTAATACTGAGAACTCCCAACAGCAAACTTATCAAATTACAGCAGTAGAATACAGTCACGATAAATTCGATATTATTGATCGTGGATATACTATTGATATTGTTCCTCTAGATAGAAAAAGTCCTACAAGAACAGAAGAAGTCCCAGCGCCTAGAAGTTTTATACTTACTGCGACACCTGGGGGAGCAGACGATACAAAAGATACAGAATCAACACCTGAACTAGGACTTAATTTATTAGCAAGTTGGGAAGCGCCTGAATCTACACGATTAGATGTTGATGGAAATGCAAAAACAACGCCTTATGAATTTATTGCAGGATACGAAATAAAAATAAATATTCCAGATCCAACCACTGGAAGAACATCAAATGTGTACAAAACAGGACCAAGTACAAATTCATATACATTTAAAGACATTGCTAGAGGCACGTATACAGCGCATGTAAGAACAGTAAATACTCAAGGTAACTATTCGAATTATATAACTGCAAATATAACAATTGATCTTGAAAAAGAAACAATTGATAATAAATCAAGAATTGGTTTAGTAGCTTTAGGAGGTCTACTAAATCAAAATTTAGCAATTGATTCTTCAACTGGTTTAGCAGAAATAGGATCATCAAGTTATACTTATTTATCTCCAAACTCTACAGAATATTCATTTTCATCGACAGGAACAGGTAATTATCAACAAAGTTTTTCTGGTATGGGAGCAAGCGCAACAGCTTATTTATTATTTGATGCTTCTTCCAATACAGATAAATTAAAAGCAGTAGAAGTAATTGAGAATACTACAGCAACAACAGCAAACGGAGAAAAGTTACTATTTCAATATATTGCAGAATTAGGCGCTTCAAATGATGGTTTAACAGCAATAAGTGGAACAATTACACTAGCAGCAGGAAAATCAATTGTAACAGGAAGCAGTACATCTTTTACTTCTGAGTTTGCTGTAGGAGATAAAATATTTTTTGGAACAGGAACATCTTTATTTCAAGCAAAAATTAACTTTATCTCATCAGATACAAAAATAGAATTAGACAGAGTTTCTACAAGAAGTTATAGTGGAGCTACTGTTTCTAAACTAAGTTTTATACCTGATTTTAAAAATGACGCAATACTAGCAAGAGTTGCAACAGATGGAAGTACAGCGTATTCTTTTAGCCAAGTATATGCACTTACAGCAGGAGTAACGGGAGCAGACGGAGCAAATGGTCCAAAAACATTAACACATTTTGTCTATTTTCAAACAAGTTCAGCAAGTGCACCTGCAACACCTTCTGCAACAAGCTATACATTTAGTACGAATAGTTTTTCAGGTTTAACAAGTGGTTGGGGAATAACTCCACCGACTTTTGCTGCTGGAAATACAAATAAATATTGGTATTCATATTTTAATGCTGAAGAAAATACAGCAGGTGGAGACATATCCTCAGGAAGTAATTTAAGTTTTTCGGCTTCTGTGCAAGGTATTGGATTTAGTGGACTTGTAACTTTTACGGGAACAAATTCAATAGATGATGGTAGTGGTAATTCTTTATCTTTTGGCTCTTCTGGTACCACAACTATTGATGGCGGTAATATTACAACTGGAACTGTAAATACTAATCGATTAAATGTTAATGATATTATTTCGACAGGAAGTATTATTGTATCTGGTGATAATGTATCTTCATTAACAAATAATTCAGGTTATGTAGATTCAAGTGGAGCTGCTGCTGCTGCTCCTGTACAATCCGTAAATGGGGCAACAGGTAGTGTAAGCATTACTGCAGCAGGATTAAGTATAAACACTAGCCATGTTTCAGGACTAAGCGATGCAGCAACAACAAGTGTAGCAACAATAAGGGATGGAACAACGGCAGACAATGTAGGCTTAGGATCTGTTTCAAATTTATCACCTGCAAATCAAGTCGCAACTGGATGGAATACTACAATCACAGCGGGATCAATATCTTTAGGTAATAATACAGGAGCAAGAATTGTTTTAGATGCGACTTCTTCAGCTCCGAGAATACTAATTTACGATTCATAATTATGGCAGCACGAGTTTTATTAGGCGAAAATCAAAGCGGACTGTACGGACTTTTTATTTCTAGACCGGGAGATAATGTTTTAAGTCCGAGTAACCCTTTGCTATTTTCTTCTGAAGTTACTAATTGGTCTGGGCAAGTATATGCAGGAGGTCAAGCTTCTTCCACTACAGGAATAAATTGGTCTGCTACAAAAGGCTCAATTTCAGTGGCAAGTACAAATATTATACCTCTTGTAATTTCAGTAGATGATCAAATAGGAAAATATAGAGCTGTTGGACCTTCAAGTTATGCAGGCTTTGATATTAGAGATCTTAGCAATCAGTCAACTTTTGAAACAACTACAACAAACATAAATCCAGTAAGATTTATAACTTTAAATCCAAATTCAACAATTGTAACAGAAAGCATGGGAACATCACGAACATCTACAAATTTAAAATTTTTTGTATTAAAAATGCCCTGTGCATACGGATATATGTCTAGTACATATATGGCACCTTAATTATGGCAGCACGAGTTTTATTAGGAGAAAGCACAAATAGTAACTTAGGACATTCTTCTGGAAAGTATGGACTTTATGTTTCAAAAAAAGGAACAGACGTTACAACTTGTAATAAAGAACAACTACGATTCAATACAGATAATGTGGGCTTTAGTTCAGGGGCAATTGATGTAGGATTTTTTCAAGTAGTAGGTATAAGTTCAGGGGGAACATTAGTTCAATCTGCGAGTTTAAGTATTTCTGCAAGTTCTTCAGGATCTGTATCTATTGACAATATTGGGTCAGGACACTTAGCATATGGAACTGTAACAAATACTTATACTGCAAATAGCAATGCAAGTGCTGCATATAAAACAAGTTTTTCTGGAACTACAAGTGTATCTTTAACGAATTCAAGCTTAGTAGACCCAGATATAGGAAGTTTAACAAATGTAGGAGTAACAGGAACAGTAACAGTCTTTAAAGGCTTCAACTCTTCCGCAGCATTATTTTAATTATGGCATCACGAGTATTACTAGGAGACAATGGGGACGAATATGGATTATACGTATCTCAGAACAATGATAATGTATTAAGTCCTACAAAACCTTTAGCATTTGATAGCCGAGCAGTAGGATCTTTACCTGTACATGATTATGGTCAAGGAATTCTTTCAGCTCCAAATACGACTCAGGCAAATCCCTTTGCAACAGATAATGGATTACCTGTATTATTTGCAAATTCTCTTTCTTATAGCCCTCTGTTTGCAGTCAGATGGTGTTACCCGGGTGATATTAGTAATGGAAAAGCTGTAAGAGTTTATAATAATGCATTTTTTCAAAGTGAAGAACCCCAATTTGCAGTAAATCCAGTAACTGAAGCAGAGTCTGAGTGGACAACATATAAACAACAAGGAGTATCAGTTACCTGTACCTATGAAGGAATCTTTGTAAAAAATAGACACTCAGGAAAAACAGTAGTAGTAGATGTAAACACTCTAGGAGTTGCTCCTAGTTCAGAAACAGGTACAGGAAAAACAGCAATATACTATTCATGGATAGTATTTAAAGTAGAAGATTTTACAGGAGGATTAGGAGTATGACAACTTACAATTTATTTTATGATTCAAATAAAAAAATACATTGGATCACGGATGCAGATTGTTCTGCAGAAATGATATCAGATCAACAAACAAATAACGGACTATCGCATATGACAGTAGAATTAGACGAATTAATACCTTGCGATAATCATTATGTAAATGATGCAGAAGATAATATTGTAGAGTATTCAAACTTTTCATTAACTGTTTCTGCAACAGAAATAGCTATAGATAATACTGCAACAATATCAAATATTCCTGAAGGAACAGAAATTATTATTCAAAAAGGAACTGAACATTTATCAACAGTGACAATGGATTCAACAGAAAGTCTAAATCTAGCAGGCACTATGGCAGGAATTTATAACTTAAGTTTTACTAAAGATAGGTACTATTCCACAAGTATTATTATTACAGTAGGAGGACAAACATAATGGACTTTAATTTAGAAAAAAATTCTGCAACTTACTCGGATAAAAGAAATGCTTTCTATAAGGCAGTAATTGAACAATTAGACGATTTATACCATGATATAGAAAATGGAAAATTTGGAGAGGACGCAAAAACATCAACTTTCTATTTAAATAGAAAAGCAGTAAAAGATAAATATCCTAAAACATAAGGTTTAATGATTTCACATTGCAAAAATAATACTTGACATCAGGTCTGATTTTTTGGTATAATTAATTCATTGGAGGTATAAGAAATAACCATGAGTGCAGGCACTTACAACATAAAAATCGATCAGGGATCAGATTTCTCGTTACAGCTTACTGTACAAGAAGATGGTACCGCAAAAAATCTTGCAGGCTTCAGTGCACGTGCACAGCTGCGACCCACAATCGATTCTAGTACTTTAACGGCTACGTTTACTTGTACTATTACAGATAGTGCAAATGGTATCTTAACAATGGCACTTCCATATACGACTACAGAGAATGTAGGAGTTGGACAATACTATTATGATTTAGAACTATATACTGCTTCTACTTCACAAAGACTAATTCAAGGAGCGGCTACTGTATCCGGTGAAGTAACAAGATGAGCCGAATAGGTAGTAATAGACTTGCAACAACTCAAGTCGTTGCAGCTCATCCTACAATTTCTATAACCGAAAGCGCACTCAATAATGTAGTAGCAAATATTACTACTACTTCGCAAACAATTGCAGTAGAACAATATTATATAAGTGCTATCGCAAGTGATGTTTTATGTTCCGCACATAATACAATGACACAAGACAATGTTCAGGCAGCAATAGAACAGTTAGAATCACAATTTGGAAAAGGAGAAACTGATCCTACACCAGAAACAGAGCCCTTTTTAGATGAAGGGGATTTATTTTATAACACAAATACAAATCAGTTAAAAGTTTATAGAGGTAGTGGTACATGGGATATCCTTCTTCAAGCAGAAGGAGACATGGACACATTAGATGGGAGTACATTTTAATGGCAACAACAATTACAGTAGTAGAAGATATCACAAATGTAAGCGTTAGCGCAGTTAATCCTATAGCCTCATTCACAGCATCAGGACTAGAATTTACTCCTCATGCAACAATTACAGGCACAAACATTCAGGATGCTTTAGAACAACTAGCAGACCAATTTTTCAGAGGAAATGATGTACCAGATGCCTCAACAACAAATTTAGAAGAAGGAGATTTCTTCTATGATCTGAATGATAATCAGCTCAAAGTTTACAGAGAAACATCATCAAACGTTTTTCAGTTCGTACCATTAGCACAAGCGACAGGCGACATGGAAACAGTAGATGCGGGGAGTTTTTAGAACTCCATTAGGAAAATAAAATGGCAACAACAATTAAGATAAAAAGATCCACAGGTACTTCGGCTCCAAGTAGTTTAAGTGCAGGTGAGTTAGCTTATACAGGCGGAGCGGGTGTCCAAGGTGGTTCAGGCTCCAGACTATTCGTAGGTAATCCTGCTGATGGCGCAAATCTAGTAATCGGTGGTAAATATTTTACCGATATGCTCGACCATGTACATGGTACAAATACAGCAAGTTCAGCACTAATTGTTGACTCTAGCAAAAAGATAAATGAAATATTAAGTGGTAATATTGTAATTACTGGTTCAAGTGATACTATTTCTACTTCAAGTGGTGCTCTTACAATTGCTCCTACAGGTAGTTTAGTTATTACTCATGGTGGAACAATTGATCTAAGTGGACAAGCTAACTCTGTAACACTTTTAGATAATTCCGCAACTGCTATTGACTTTAATGAAGCTGGTACTTCATACTTAACAATTGTAACAACAAATGGTGGTGAGAAAGTTGTAGTAGGAAAAGACACAACTTTTGCAAACGATATATCTTTAATTTCTGATAGCGCAGTTATAAATTTTGGAGCTGATGATGATGTAAGCCTAACTCATGTTGCCGATACAGGTTTACTTCTTAATGGCGCAAGTGAATTCCAATTCAGAGATTCAACATTAAGTATTGGGTCAACTACAGACGGACAATTAGACATTGAAGCCGATACAGAACTTGAGATTACAGCACCTACAGTCGAATTTAACACAGACAGTCAAATACTTGCATTTGGTGCAGACGGAGACGTAACACTTACTCATATTGCTGACACAGGACTTAGAATTAATGCTGGAATGGCAGTACAATTTAGAGATGGCGCTCTTTCAATTAATTCTTCAACAGACGGACAATTAGATATTGATGCTGATAGTGAACTAGAAATAACAGCACCAATTGTAGACATTAATGCTTCAACATCTGTAAATATTAGTAACGATCTTAAACTTGACAGTGATTCTGCAGTTTTAGGTTTTGGTGTTGACAATGATGTAACTCTTACTCATGTAGCTGATACAGCATTATTAATCAACGATGGAATCGCAGTACAATTTAGAGATTCCGCACTTGCAATCAATTCATCTGTAGATGGTCAACTGGACATAATCGCAGATACAGAATTAGAAATAACAGCACCTACAGTTGAATTTAATACTGATTCACAAATCTTAGCATTTGGAGCAGACGGAGATGTAACATTAACTCACGTAGCAGATACAGGTTTATTACTTAATACCTCAAGTCAGATTCAATTTAGAGACTCAGATCTCAACATTAGTTCTCCAAGTGACGGAACATTAGCAATTGCTGCTGATAGTGAAGTTGATATTACAGCAACCACTATTGATATTAACGGTAATGCAGATGTTAGCGGAACATTCGGAGCAGGTGAAACAACTGTCTCTAGCTTAACAGTTTCCGACTTAACAAACAATAGAGTTGTTATTGCAGGAACTTCAGGTGCAGTTGAAGATGACGCCAACTTTACTTTCGATGGAACAACTTTAGCCCTTACTGCTGGAATGGACATTACTGGGGACTTAGATGTTGATAACATTAATATTAATGCAAATACAATTTCTAGCACAGATACAAATGGAGATATAACACTTTCTCCAAATGGTACAGGTACAGTTAAAGTTCCTTCAGGTTATGATGATAGAAGTGGTCAAGATTCACTTACTCTTGTAACAAAAGGATATGTTGATGCTGTAAAACAATCTCTAGATATTAAAGATTCAGTAAGAGTAGCTTCAACAGGAAATGTTTCTCTCACTAGCGGTTCTTCAGACCTAGAAGCTGGTGATACAATTGATGGCGTAACTCTTGTTGCAGGAGACAGAGTCCTTCTTAAAAATCAGAGTACAGCTTCCGAAAATGGTATTTATGTAGCAGTTGCTTCAGGTGGAACACCTGCTCGTTCAGATGATGCTAATGCCAGTGCCGAAGTTACTTCTGGTATGTTTGTATGGGTTGAAGAAGGTACTTCAAACGGAGATCAAGGTTACGTACTTACAACAAATAATGTAATTACTCTTAATACTACAGACTTAACATTTACACAATTCTCAGGCGCTGGTCAAATAACAGCAGGGAATGGTTTAACAAAATCTGGAAACACAATCAATGTAGTTCCAGATGATGTAACACTATCTGTAACCGCAGATGAAATCAAATTAAAAGGTGATGTTACAACTACAGCACTTGGTGATTTATTGATTGGTAAAGCAACAGACGGAGGATACAAGCGTTTAGCAGTTTCTTCTGGCGGTGCAAATTATCTACTACAAATAAACGCTTCAGGAACCGACCTAGAATATACAAATACATTAGACGGCGGTACATTTTAATTAACTCTATATAGAGAACAGAATAAGGAGTCATATATATGGCACAAACAATTAAGTTAAAGCGGTCAAATACTGCTGGAAACTTACCGACTACTTCAGACTTAGCTCTGGGGGAAGTTGCAATCAACACAAAAGATGGTAAGTTTTTTCTTAGAAAACACGTTGACGGCACAGACAGTGGTGACGCTATTACTGCGTATGCTCCGCAGGGATTAAACGTATACGGCACTCAAACTTTTGAAGTAAAAGTAATTACAAAAACTGCGTCTCATCCTCAATTTGGAACTGGAAGTGCAAATGGTTATTCTATTGATGGACTTGAATCTCCTTTTATAGTTCTTGTTCCAGGAAATACTTATAAGTTTGACCAATCAGATTCTTCAAATACTGGACATCCTCTTGCTTTTTATTTAGAAGAAGACAAAACCACTTCATATTCAACAGGTGTTACTACGAATGGTACTCCAGGTTCTTCTGGAGCATACACACAAATTGTTGCTTCAACAAGCACTCCTCAAGTTTTATACTATCAATGTTCTTCTCATGCTTACATGGGGTCAGGTTCTTATACTCTATCAGACGCAATAGCAGATGGCAAAGTAGGAACAGCACAACTAGCAGCAAATGCAGTTACAAGCGCAAAAATCGCAGCAAACTCTGTAGACTCTAGTGAACTTGTAACAGGAAGTATTGATACTATTCATATCGGTGATTCACAAGTAACAGGCACAAAAATAGCCGATAATACAATTGCAACAGGAAATATAGCAGACAATGCTGTTGATGCTACAAAAATAGCTTCGAATAGTATTCTCACTCGACATATTGATGATGACCAAATAGGTATCGATCAATTAAATGTTACAGACGGTACAAGTGGACAAGCACTTACAACAGATGGAGCGGGAACTCTAAGTTTCTCTACAGTAGCATCAAGTTTATCAGGTGCTTCTGATACAGATATAACTTCACCTTCAAGTGGACAAATACTAGTTCATGACGGAACAGATAGTTTTGACAATGTATCTATTAGCGGAGATGCAACTTTAGCTTCAGACGGAACTTTAACAATCGCAACAAATGCAATCGAAAGTACAATGATTGCACAAAACTCTATTCTAACAAAGCATATAGACGATAACCAAATAGGAATAGATCAACTAAATGTAACAGATGGAACAAGCGGACAAGTTTTAACAACAGATGGTGCAGGATCCCTTTCATTTAGCACAGTAAGTGGTGGTGGATCACAAAATGTATTCTCTACTATTGCAGTATCAGGACAAAGTGATGTAGTTGCAGACAGTACAACTGATACTTTAACACTTGCTGCGGGAACAGGAATCACACTTACAACAAATGCTAGTACTGATACTATTACAATTACAGGAACAACAGGACTATCTGCAAACTCAGTTACAGCAACAGAAATTGCAACTGGAGCAGTAGGACCAAGCGAATTAGCAGCAACCTCAGTATCAGCAGGTGCTTACACAAATGCAGACATAACAGTAGATGCAGATGGTCGTATAACAGCAGCTTCAAATGGTACAGCAGTTATTGCAGACGGATCAATAACAACAGCAAAAATAGCAGATGATGCAGTAACAGCAGATAAACTTGCAGATACATCAGTAACAGCGGGAACATATGGTTCTACAACTGTTTCACCTCAAATTACAGTAGATGCACAAGGAAGAATAACAAATGTATCAAATCAGACAATCGCTGGAGGCGGTGGATCTGGTGGTATCGGTCTTAATCAAACTGTAACTGTATATGAAGCAACTGGAGACGGATCAACAACAGCTTTTAACACAGGAACAACAATTAACGCAGAAAGTCTTACTTGGGTTTTTGTAGATGGTGTATATCAAGAAAAAGGCACATACTCAACATC
>Ga0181597_10002487_pt1 | contig 19939 bp, 35 predicted proteins | sample 041ome_5_FD_148647 | JGI IMG/M metagenome (GOLD analysis project Ga0181597, IMG submission 148647) | Coastal salt marsh microbial communities from the Groves Creek Marsh, Skidaway Island, Georgia - 041403US metaG (spades assembly) | ecosystem: Environmental > Aquatic > Marine > Intertidal zone...
CCCCAGCTACTAAGTCGGAGTCCGTTGGGGCACCTGTGCCATTTTTAGTTACAATCGTTGTAGCCATTGTTTAAGTTCCTCTTTAGTAAGTGCCGCCTGAAAGCGTACCTGTTGTCATATTGTCTGCATTTAAGTTTGATAAAGTAGCTACTGCTTCTGCCGCTGAAGTTGCTGCTGCTGTAGCACTACTTGCTGCTGCCGTTGCGCTTGCGCCAGCATTAGTTTCGCTCGTAGACGCCGCTGTTTCACTGTTAGATGCGTTGGTTTCTGAGGTTGCAGCGTTGGTAGCTGACGTAGCAGCAGCCGTTGCAGAGTTGCCAGCATTTGTTTCAGAAGTTGAAGCATTGCTTGCTGACGTTGCTGCATTTGTAGCTGAAGTTGCTGCCTCACCTGCTTTGGTTGTAGCTGTGGTGGCGCTATTGGATGCGCTGGTGGCACTTGCTGCTGCGTTGGTTTCTGAAGTAGCTGCATTGCTTTCACTCGTCGATGCTGCTGTAGCACTGGCTGCTGCATTAGTTTCACTAGTGCCAGCGTTAGTTGCACTGGTTGCGGCATTTGTTTCAGAGGTTGAAGCATTAGTTTCACTAGTGGCTGCGTTGGTTTCACTTGTAGCAGCGTTAGTGGCACTGTTGCTGGCCGCTGTGGCGCTCCCAGACGCATCTGAGGCGCTTGTGGCGGCTTCCGTAGCCTTAGTAGTAGCTGTGGCAGCACTAGCCGCTGCGTTCGTCTCTGACGTTCCTGCGTTGGTTGCAGAGGTTGCTGAATTAGTAGCACTAGTGGCTGCATTAGTTTCACTGGTTGCCGCAGCGGTTGCACTAGTGGCTGAATTAGTTTCTGAAGTTGCAGCGTTTGTTTCACTTGTAGCGGCTGCTGTGGCGCTGGCTGCGGCTGCAATCGCGTCTGCATCTACAGCAGATTCACTTGAAGCAGCGTTAGTAGCACTAGCTGCCGCTGCTGTTGCAGAGGCTTCAGCTTCATTTGCTTTTGTAGTAGCAGTTTGAGCGTAGACTGCTATTTGACTGGCGTAGGCATCTGTACTACTGTCTCCAGATCCTCCGTCCCCTCTAAATATCGCCATACTTACTCTCCGCTGTTACTAAAAAAATAAATGAATAAAAAGTGAGGTACTTACCCTAAGGCTTTCCCTCACACATATTTTTATAGATTAAGCGGCTACAGCCAATACAAAACCTGATTCTGGACGTAACGTCTTAACACCATACAGAGTATCTGCCGTGTAAAGCGTACCCAAGAACTCTTGCTTGTACTGAGTCTGTGAGCGGATGCCTTGCTGTTCAGCCATTACCATCGTGTCTTTGTGGACAAGGAAGGCAGCTTTAACAGTGGTGGTGTACGTCAAAGGACAGTTGCTGGTTACGAATACGTCAATGCCGTACAAGTTACCAATCTTACCGTTTTGTACACCCCGACCGTCAACAAAGTCAGAAGACACATAACGCTCAACACCCATAATTGCATTACGGAGTGAAGGAGGTACAACAAATGAACGGTTGTCCATCGGTACGTCTGCGTCGTCCATCTTTTGAATCAAAGCTCGGAAGCCAGCATCAGTGAAAGCATTTACAGTACCTGCCCCTGCGTAAGCGTCAAGGCCAGTACCGCCTGAATTAACAATAAACGTAGCACTGTTAGTCCAGTCTGAACCGTCACCGTCACCAAAAGACTTACCCAAAGTAAACAAGTCATTGTCTACTTGCTTGGCAAGAGCATAACCTGCGTCTCCGGTGTAGAACTGTCGGAGTGAAGACAAAGCTTGTGCTTCTGTAATATCTTCAATCATGCGAGAGTATTCAAAGTGCTTATCAATTACGATCTGTACTTCACCCTCAGTGTCAGCCTGAATAGTAACAGCGGTCTTTGCTGCCTTAGCAGTAGCAACGCCTCTGGTGGGCTTAGGAATGTGGATGGTGTCACCCTTCTTACCAGTCATTGACATCTTTTTAACAAGATTAGCAAGGACAAGGTTAGACTGATATGCAGCAACGATTTCGTCACTCCAAATCTCGGGGATAAAAGTTGCGGCGCGAGTATTATCTACCGCACCTGTTTGGCTGGGCCATACTGAAGTAGCCATAATATTTTTTCCTTAATATATTAGTTTCGTACCCTCCCTTCTTGATAAGCTTTCATAATCTCATCGGACAATGATTGGTATCGTTCAGGGTCTGTACGCATAAGTTTAATAATGTCTGCCCTGCGATAGATTTTTCTCGTCTTAGTTTCTGTGCTGCCCTTAGCGGAACCCGTAGCGGCTTTTTTAACAGCCTGTTTGCGTCCTGCTTGTTCAGCCTGAGCTGTTTGTTGAACAACCTGATTACGTTCTTTCCATAAGCTAAACAGCTCATTGGCTGCTTCGTAATCATAATTCTTGTCCGCTTGTGCAAACAACTGAGTCCGTATTTTAGAAGCTTTAATCCAATCCGCAAACTTTTCATCCTTTAAGATTTTTTCCATGTCAGGATGATTGGTTTGTAGCTGAGACAGTGCAGTAGTTTTTTTGTACTGTGCGCTGATCTCTTCAGCTTCCCTAATCTTAGGGTGATTGTCTATAGCTCTTTTTACAGCAGTCTCTGGATCAGAGAAAAAATCTACCTCATCAACAGTTTCATCTTGTTGTGGTGCTGATTGTTGTGAGAGTTGTGTTTGTATGTAACTATCAACGACTTGTCTAAGCTCACCAACTTCTGCACTTTGACGCCCTAAAAGCTTTTCAGCTTCTTGGTGCATCCTTACAAGGTCTTCGGCTGATTTGCCTTTGTACTTGTCAGGTATCTGTGCTTCTTCATTGTCTTCTTCAAACTGAGTTTCCTCTACTTGAGGGTCAGCTTGTTGTTCGTCGTCTTCCAAACGCTCGTCTATAAGTGTAGCCATTATTAAATCTCCGTACTAACGTATTATGGAGTGATATGGTTCATGTAGAAAGGTCTGCTAAGAGTTTGCCTTTCTTTCTTGTTTAATCTTCTGTTCGCGTTGTTTCGCCCACTTCATAGTCGCACCTACAAAGTCCCCACTGATGGGGTCAAGTGAGCAACGGACAGGAGATATAATTCTTTTAGCAGTTTTACTGCACAAACCACACAAATGTTCTGTAACGTCGGAGGCCACTAAAGCCTCCGTAACGTGATTGTCAGAACACCTGAAATCAAAAAGTAAGCGCATTAAGCGGCTTCCTCTTGACCCTCAGTTTGTGGGTTGTTGCGTTCTTCTATAACGCTGTCTAGTTGTGCTTCAAGATTGAGGATGTTAGCCATAACAGCCAACTGACCTTTACGGAAGAATAAGTCATTTACATCCTTAGCAGCTTCAACGGAGTTCACGTTGGGTACGCCTCCTTTGATATCATTTAAGAAATATTCCCAACCTTCGCTACGGAACATCTCTTGCATACTTCGGGTGTAATTTTCAAATTCTTGATCGTTCATCTGTTTCTCCTCTATGGGACAGTTTAAGTAATGTACTTAATGTACATCTTTATTATAGCACATTTTTGTCTAAAAGTCAAGTATTATTTTAGTACCCTCTTTTCATAGGTTTCTTTTTAGGTTTAGCTTTCCCTGCTGCTTTCTTAGCTGCTGCCTTACCTTCTTTAGTGTAAGGATACTTTTTTCCTTTGACCATTGGCATTATTTTTTCCTCTTTTTGGCTGTTTTAGCTGCTTGTTTAAAGTTTTTAGCGGTAGGAGCGCCCTTAGTGCCTTTCTTTCTCATCTTTTCTCCACTACCCGCAGCAATACGCTTACGTTTAGCGTGAATATTATCATATAGGCCTGCCACTACCACTTCTCCTTGTTTGCCCAGTACGCTGCTGACATCTTACCTTTTGCAATATTCTTTGCATGACGAGCTTTAAATGATTTGCGTCTGGCTTTTTCTTTCTCAGTCTTAGGGGCTTTACCCGCACCACTGACTCCCTGCTGTCCAAACCTAATAGTTTTTGTTTTGTCACCTTCCTTAGCAACAACTACATGAGATTTAGTAGGGTGGTTAGGCGTCCTCTTCGGCTTGTTGTACCCGCTTACTCCCGCCTTTGCTAGTTTTGGGTCTTTCTTCATTGGCACTTTCTAAAGCCTCCAATCTGCTAAATATTAGTTCAAAGTTACGGTTAATCTGTGCTACTACTTCTTCCAGTTCTCTATTACTGACCATTTGGCCCTCTCGGTTGTAGTGGTATTGCAGCGGCGCTGCTGGTTGTAGTACCGTTAGTTTTATTTTTCATAGTTTTTTCTTTAAGCAACATGTCAGCCACTTTAAGTCTACGTTCAAACTCTTTGTCGTCCTCCGTTCCTGCTTTAAGATTAGTCGTCACAGCCTTCAGGCGGTCAATCTCAAGCTCCTGAGGCATAAGCTGTGTTTCCATGGCAATCTTCTGCGCCCTTGCTTGAGACTCTTGAGCTTGTCCTGAAAGAGCTGCTGTTTGAGACTGTTGAAACTGCATCTGAGCTTGTTGTGCAGCTTGTTGTGCTTGCTGTTGCTCCGGTGTAGGCTGGCCTGCTTGCTCTAAACGTTGAATTAACTCTTCACGGTTAGACACATTCATGTTGTCAATGATTGCTGATATCAAAGAACTGTACAAAGGTGAGTCTGCCTTCATTGTTTGTAGCAACTGTACAAGCTGTGTAACTTCGTACTCTCGGGCCATAATACCTAAGGTAGACGTAGCATTAAACTTGTAGTCAGCAACGGGATAATTCTCAGGGTCAAACTGCATGTATCTGTGGGCAGCTTTGGTTACAAAGGGAATTAGGAAAGATTCTTGAAAGTTAATTAGTGTACGCTTATGGCGCTTAATAATAGCACCAAGAGACATACTAATACCGGCAGCCGTTGCTTCACCATTAATACTCCCTGCTATACCCGCTGAGTCAATGGCTCCTGTAGCGGTCTGTACCATCTTTTGAAGTGCGTCAGCCTGTGCAAAGGTAATCTGACTGACTTGTCCAAAGTTAAATGGCTTTAAGATTTCGTCTGGATTACCGTTGGTCAGGATAAGCTTACCTGCTCGTACTTCCGGTCTTGATCCTCTGGGAATACGTGTAGCGTCCATAGCCATCATAGGATGCACTGTAAGGGCCAAAGCGTCTATACGTGCTCTGATCTCTGCGTCCAGTGCTTTTTGGCTGTTGTAGCCTTTTTCACAGACTCCTCTGCCCCAGAAACGTGAAGGTACTACGTCCCATGGGAAAGCTACAATGGGTCTGTCGCCCATCATGTAAGGATTTTCTTCCGCTTTTAATAAAATACCGCCGTTAGCTATAACAACAACTGCTTCAGTGTAGTAGTTTTCTTCCTCATCATCAAACATTCCACCTTCTTTGTCTAACTCTACAATTTCTTCGTCTTCTTCTTGTTCTTCTTCGGAACGAGATAACTGAGCCTGTGCGTCCTTTAACAAGTACGTAGGCACTAAACCGTAGTATTTAGTAAGACGAACTTTATCATCAGTGTAAGAGGTTAAGTCTTGGTCGGGTTCAATGTCAAAGTCAGGAGCTGCTGTGCCTATGTGACACTTTTTGTAAACACCAGCCTCCTGTAATTGCTCTACTGTGTGTGCTGAAACAAACTCATCCACAGCTACACCCAAAGATTCTTCTACGGAAGTAGCAACGGGATCAATAAGAAAGTTTTGAGGCATAACAGGACGCATGCTAACAACAGTCCTGTCGGTAATGCTTACACCCACAGCAGTTAAATCCCCTCCCATAATAGGCTGAGTAGCGGGTTTCATTTCTTTTTCTTCGGCAATAACAACTTCAGCAATCCCCGTACCAAAGACAGCGGCATTGATAAGACACTCTGCAACAGCTTTCCTAACTTTAGTTTTTTCAAAGTCTTGATGCAAATGAGAACGGAGATATACAATGTCAGCTTTATCAGGATCATTAGCATCATCCTTGATGTCAAAAAACTTTCCTCTTCCAAAGGTTGCTTCTTCAATTTCTGCAACGGAACTCTCCACTGCTTGTTGTAGGGCTGGACTGATAATCTTAGATCTTTCTGATTCTCGGGTCACATCTTCCTGTGCCCAGATACCTCTCCAAAGTCTGTAGTATTCGTCAAACTTTTGTGCGTAGTTTGCTTCAAAGTGATCTCGCCATAAGTCACACTTAGTAATAACCCAGTCTTCCAAAGCTTCTTGGATCATTAAAGGCTTACTGTCTTCGTTGTAATCTTCCATATTTTACTCCACCGCTTCTATAAAAGTTTTAGCTGTTTTTGCTTTCTGTACCAAAGGATTAAAGTTTTCTAGTGCGGTTCCTGTTTTATAACCTCCTTTTGCATAAGCAAGAGCTTTTTCTTTAGAAGGCATTTGTAAAAAATTACCAGAAGTTATGGCGTTGTCCATAGCTTCTTGGCTGTTTTTAAACTGAACTAGTTTCTTACCATCAAATTGGATAGTAGGAAAAACAATCCAGTTTCCTTTTTCATCTACCTCTGCTGCCATGCGGTGAGTAGACACAGAGCCGTCTTTGTTTTTAATGTACGGGTACTTATCAGGATTATTGATCCTATCTACAAACTCTGGTTGTTTCTTTTTAGGCATGTTAATATCCTGCTACGGAGTCTAAAGTTTCAAATTCATCGTACTGTTCAAAATCTCCAGCATAAGCAACTTTTGCTAACTGGTCTACGTAGGCTAAAGCATCCACTAAGTCGTCATGAGTTAGGGGGTCTGGAAACTGAAACAGTTCGTCCAAAAAGCGACTGTTCCACTCTCCTTTGCTTAAGCTTATAATACCGTTCTCAAACCTACCCTGTAAAGCCCACATAATTCTGTCAGTCTTCTTTTGGTTTCCGTGAGACAACTCCTCAACTCTAAAAAAGAAACCGTTACGCTTCATCATGTCCACTAAGGGAGACATAACCGCCTGTTTAGCGATACCTCTTTCAATACCTACGCTAATGGGTTTATAGTCCCTAACGGCTTGAAAGATCTTTTGAGCAGTCTCCTCTAAAGTCCACCTACCGTATATAATATTTTCTACGTACCATCCGTCTTCATTTACAAAGACAACTGCAATGGCTGTATTATCAAGACGAGTATTTTTAGACTTCTTTTTAGATACGTCCTGAAACCCCGCCAAATCCACAGCAATGTAACAGTCAAAGTATTCCGGTTTATTGCTGGCAAACTGTACCCAGTCTTCTTTAAACATTTCGGAGCCTTTGGCTTCAAAGGAAGCCATAAACTCCTGTCTAAAGGCGTAGCTGGACATTGACTTTTTAGCTGTGTTTATCTCCTCTTCATCTAATAGAGGGTTGTCGTAGCTAGTAAAATGCCATGCTTTGTAAGACGTATCATCACTTAGATCCGCATATTTATACAGATCATAGAAGTGGTTTCGTCCCATAGGCGTACCTATGAACAAAGCATGACCCTTTTGGTCAGCTAGAGCAGGTCTTAGAATTTGTTCCCATACGTCAGGTTTAATGTCTGCGTATTCATCCAAGACCAAAAACTTTAGAGAGACACCCCGCATTGTTTCCGGTCTATCTCCACCTTTGAGGCTTATTGTAGCCCCGTTGACTAATTTTATTTGTAAATTATTTATATGACTGGAGGATATTACGGGATGCCCTAAGTCCATTAAGGTTTCCCACATAATGTCTCTAGCTTGACCCTGAGTTGGGGCCACATAAAAGACAGTACCTCTATCAGTCTGTAAAGCATTAACAATCAATAACCATGCTGCTAAACGAGACTTACCTGTACGTCTACCCGCAGCTACTATCTTAAAGCGTGTAGGGTCTTCCCAGACCTCCTGCTGCCAAGGCAGTAAGTTAATATTTAGTTCGGACACTAATAAGACCAAACTACAGGTACAGACTTACGATCATCCACATGAATAAACGTTTTGGCAACCCCTATGCCCCCAAAGCCCATTTCCATAGCATTTTTTACAATTAAATATTTTTGATTACCGTCCTTAACGGCTATGTCCGCAGCTATTCCTAATACATGCTTACCTACAGTTTTTTTCTTAGTTTCAACACTATGAGTCCTATCTCTATAACCACTGGTGATAGTAAAGGGGAAACCACACTTTTCTCTAAGCTCATCTAAACGATGTATAAAGTTTATGGACATAGCATTATTACCTGTCTCTTGACAGTTAAACTCTTCATAAGTAAAATATTTAAATTCTTTACTCATGTTCTGTAAAGTCTCCTTCTATAGTGCTTGAAGTGTCTATGGATGCTTCGGTGTTAATACCGCTAATAGTAATGGAGACACTATTCCTACCGTTACTAAGCTTATCTTTTTCAAAGTAGCTTATGGGTAGCATTCTGTCCATCATTAGTTTCCAAGCTGCTGCTTGATGTTTGTGATCGTCGTCTAAGGCAGCATTCATGATACTGTCTAAGACTTTTTGTGACTTAGGGGATGCTAACATACGAGCTTTGTACTCATTAATGATAGCTGCGTCACCTTTAGGTCTACCTACTGCATTCCTATGGCCTTTCTTATTAGACACAACTTCGGATTTTTTAGGTCTACCTCTTTTTCTAGGTAAGTTACCTTCGGACATAAGTATTGCCTTTAGCCGCACCTGCGGTACTTGTATAAGATACTTAAGGATACCTAAGGCAGCGTTAGGATATTTCTTTATTTTATTTCTTTAAAGTTTTCTTCTTAAGCTGCTTTAGTTTACCTGTATATTATAGCATATTTTTTACTAAAAGTCAACCCCTTTAGGCTACTTTTAGCTAAAATATTGCATATTTGTGTCTTCCATTAGCCCACCATTTGACCATTTAGTCAACCATTGACAAAATCTATGGAATTCAAGAAGTTGATCTACAGAATTTACTAATAATTAGTGCCTATTAGTGTACTAAAATGCTTTTTTTTGGTGCACTTTAGTGTTCAAAATGCTACTTTTTTGTGTCTAGGGTGGTACTACTAATTATAGCCAGAGGCCAGCCCCCTCCCCGCCCCTGAAAACACGGGCCCTTTGGTTTTATTGGCATACTATTTGCATGCTGGTAGCCTGTGGATAACTTGTGGATAACTATTGGCACACTATTTGCATGCCTAAAGTTGGCACGGATCTTGCAGGGCCCCTAAGATTGGCATAGTCCTTGCATGTCTAGCAAGATGCATGCCATTGGGGCCATTGGCATACTATTTGCAAGTGTGAGGGGAGCATTGGGAGCCTACAGCGGCTCATGCCCTTAACACAGATTGGCAACGATTGAAAGACATACAGACTACTATAAGTCTTATTTATCATGCGTTATAAAGACAACAATAAGTGCTTGCATTGTCCGATTGGGTTGATACTATAGGCACATCACAACACAAGGACACCACAAGATGACAATCAAGCTTTCTAAAGCTGGCAAGATGCCTTGCAGATCATGGTCGCTACAGGCACTCACGACTTGCGCGGGTAGCATTGGCGACAACGGTAAACTCGTGCCAGCATGCGAAGGATGCTATGCCACGCAAGGCAATTATCGTTTCCCTAATGTCAAGGCACCACGAGAACACAATCAGCAAGATTGGAAGCGTGACGCATGGGTTGCGAACATGGTTGCAGAATTAGACAATGACAGATATTTCCGCTGGTTTGACTCTGGCGACGTCTACAGTGTAAAGCTTGCACGTAAGATTCTAGACGTGATGAAGGCCACGCCATGGGTCAAGCATTGGTTACCCACAAGGATGCACAAGTTTTCAAAGTTTCACGCTGTCTTTGCAGAAATGGAAGCGCTGCCGAACGTAGTAGTCAGGTATTCGTCGGACAGTGTAACAGGCGAGACGGTATCAGGACGCAATAGCAGCACAATAGTGCCTAGCATTAACTGGAAGCAACAAGGCTTACAAGTGTGCGAGTCAAGTACTCGTGCGGGTAAATGTGGACCCTGTAGAGCATGCTGGAATCGTGACATAGCTGTAATAGCATATCCAGCACACGGAAAAAAGATGTTAAAATTAATCAACCTTCAGGAGGTAGCGTAACATGAACAACGAACTGGAAAGATTAGACAGACTATGGTCGGCCCTAGCGACTGGCGTACACGAAGAAACTTGCAAAAAGGCTTGGCGCGTGGTTCGTGTCCCTGACATTGAAGACGAAGAGCTATGCGAGATTAAGTATCTGCAAAGCCTAATCAGCACGGCGCGGCAGTTTATCCTTGACGAAGAGGAAGTAGCATAGCATGAGACTAACAAAAGCATCTAGGTTTTATGGCGTAGCCGAACGCGGGTACATTCTAACGACTAAAAAATGGATAATTGACGCACACCTAGGCGATACCCTAAAGTTTTATTTTAGCGCCGCTATGAGAGAATCAGAGTACGATCTAGGCGCTTATGTTTGCTTGCATTTCGCATGGTTACGATTAGGACTAACAGAGAGAGACTAACATGACAAACAACGGCACACTGTACAGGATAGAGTGTCCAGACATAGAGACATTTACAAGGCTTTTGGTGGACTTAATGAAGGAGGGCGTAGGGTACACCGCTGATGCTGAATGGTACACCATAGAGCTGCTTGGCTCATACTAAGAGGCGACAAAAAAGACACAAAAATCTAAAAATAATGCTTGACAAGGTTTTTGAGTGCCTGTAAAATCTACCTAAAGTATCCTTTAGAATATATTCTATAGATAATATACTAAAGATACCTAAGGTAGCCTAAGGAGATATAAAGTATGGAAATTATAGGGATACTAGTCTTGTATGTCTTTTATAGGGCAGTGACAAGCGAGCGTAGGTCGCTGGAAAGACAGCGCAAAGTAGCGGAGAGATACCGAAAAGAATCTTTGGAGACTTGGAAAAATGACTAACAATCCAAAACTAACACGAAAAGAAATCTTAAAACTGTTTGTGGGTTTGTATGATTTCAGAGAATCTGAGGTTACTTTGACGGATGAACAGTCTAAAACCTTGCTACATGCAATGGACATATTAAACACGGCGCAAAGAGAGCGTATGATAGCAGAGGAAGATTTCTTGTATGATTATCATAGAGGGTAGAGAGTTTGGGATGTCTCAGCGCAGAGAGGCTGTGGCATTTTTAGAGGGTATTTTGTTGGATTTAGACAGGCATGCAATGGTTGTTTTAGACGGTCATGGTTTACTGTTAGACCACCATGAGCAATTACAGGAAATTTTAGACAATGAGCCAATTTTCTATGTACACTGACAAAACAAAACGGTACACTATTTGGGAAAGTGTCCCTAAAGCAGAATGGTTGCCTAAAGGTGGCCTAAGCTGGACTAACAGGGGCACGTTTAAAGCAACTAATGCCTACTCAGCTATTGAACAGGCAGCCTATGGCGGTTACTATGTCAAAGCAGGGGACAAGATAACGCATAGCAATGGCCCTGAAATCATCATTAAAACAGAGGGAACCGTATGAACCTATTTTATACTAGCGACAATCCACAGACTGCGGCACAGTACCAGTGCGACAAGCATGTAGTTAAGATGATACTAGAGACTGCACAAATGCTGAGTACTGCCCACAGGCTCACAGAGACTCCACAAGCGCCTTTTGTATACAAGATGACCCATAAGAATCACCCAAGCACAAAGTGGCTCAGATCGTCTCAGATTGCCTACAAATGGGGTTTAGAGCATCTAGAGGCATTACTTGCGGAGTACCGCTACAGATACGGTAGGATTCACAAGACACAACGTGAAAAACTTCAGTACCTAAAAGCAGTACCAAAAGCGCTGCCTGACTTACCATTCACAGCACCGCCTCAGTGTATCTATGACGAGTGCAAGACAGAAGACACAGTACAGGCTTACCGTAATTATTACAAAGCAAGAAGGAGTGAGATCGACATGAGATGGACAAAAAGGAGTGCACCAGCATGGCTATAAAAATGGACACTGAAGCAGACTATGTGCTAGAAGCCTACTGGTGGTCACACAAAGTAGTGGACAACGTAGTCAAGAAACATAAAAAGTTTGTGCTGGCCTATGTTACTGCTTATAGAGACTACGAGTCCGAAGAAAGCGAGCGCTTGCATCTTACAGAAATGTTACAGCTTAGGGACAAGCTTATTGAGCTGTACAGGTGCCACCCTGATGGTGAGGTTTGTGTTGAACTAACTATAAGGCAGGAGTTTGTAAACGTATGAACATATTCAAGAGACTTTATAGAGCATTGTGTGACATATTCACAGACATTGCTGAGGGTAACATTACGGAAGACGAGTTTGACAAGGTATTCTGGACTGCCTGTGTAGCCTTTGGTTTTATGCTGGTCTTGCTTTACGTTAATGTAGGTATCACCAGTCAACCAATAGGAGTTATGTAGCATGAATGTAGAATTATTAGACATCATGGGGTCAGACCTAACGGTAGTTAATGCTGCCAGAGTGTCCTTCGCTGGTGAATCAGAGGAGTTCGGTAGTAGGGACAAAAAGCTAATTAAGTACCTCGCAAAGCACAACCACTGGACACCCTTCGGACACGTACAGGTGCAATTTAGGATCAAAGCACCAGTGTTTGTCGCTAGGCAGCTTGTGAAGCATCAGGTGGGCTTAGTGTGGAATGAAATCAGCCGGAGGTACGTAGACGTTGTGCCGGAGTTTCATGCACCGGAAGCATGGCGTAAACGTGCGCCAGATAAGAAACAAGGTTCGCTTGATGAAACATTTGAAGGCAGAGACGAAGAAAGATTTGACATAAAATACTGGGACTTGTTAGAGAAAGCTAAAGCAATCTATGACAATATGATCGCCTGTGGTGTAGCACCGGAGCAAGCCCGTATGGTCTTACCACAGTCCATGATGACGGAATGGTACTGGACTGGTTCACTGGCAGCCTTTGCCCGTGTGGTTAAACAAAGGATATCCAGTGACGCACAGTACGAATGTCAAGTGATTGCACAAAAGATAGACCAAGTGCTTGCAGTGAGTGAGGAAGTAAGCTATTCTTGGGCATGTTTAATGGAAAGGGAGTAATCATGAACAAAGAAGATATGGACTTGACAAGCCCTGTGGAGGGTTATATGTCACTGGAACAACAGAAAAAGATGGCTTTAGAGTTAGCATACGACGAGTTGCACAGTTTGCGCTTTAACGAGCTACATGCTATGCTTAGAGACTTTTTAATGCAGAAGTATCGCTCTTTGTCACCTATTGAGCTTACGGATATGTACGAGAAGAGATTCTGGTACATGATAGGAGAATAATCATGAGCAGATGCAGAGCCTGTAATAATGCTATGACGGATACTGAGATGAAACGAAAAGATCCTCACAGCGGAGACTATACAGACTTGTGCAGTGCATGTTTGGTGGTGTCCGTTGAAGCCTTGCTTGAACTGGACGGTATGGTAACGGACATTGAGACAATTCAATTATTAGACGAAAGGGAGGTTGACTATATATCTGAAGACGATATAATAAGCTTTGTCCAACAACGGGACAGTAACTTTGAAGATAACTACTAATGGAGTAATTGTTATATGAATCAGAAACACATTGCTGAAGGTACAGTGGCCTTTCAATCACTGAGAAAGCACGACGAGTGGCAAGGACAGTCCACTGGTAAATTCACACTCACTTTGAGCTTACCGGAGGACGTAGCTGAAGCTCTACAGTCTGAAGGTGTAAAACTTAAGGACTACGAAGGAACTGCTCAACGTAAGTTTAGCAGCCAGTACACGGTTCCTGTGCTCAATGCGGACGGTACACCATTTGAAGGTGACGTAACCAGAGGCTCTCATGTACGTATCCTGTACAGTTATGGAAAACCCCATCCCGTACACGGTACTTCAACCTATCTTGACAGGGTGAAAGTCTTAGATCTTGCGGAGACGACTCTCAGCGAATCACCGGAAGATTTCTAAGGAGAACCTTCTCATGTCTGATAATAAATTCACAAGGCATGAGGAATGTCCTCAGTGCGGTAGTAAGGACAATTTAGGGAGGTATTCAGACGGACATGCGTACTGTTTTACCTCCGATTGTGACTACTTTGAACCTGCTACCGACACTTTGGAGACTACATCCTCATTTACAAATGGAACCTATCAAAAGGTAATGGTAACGGAAATGACTGGAGTAATAGAAGCTATACCGGACAGGCGCTTGTCCAAAGAGACATGCAGCAAGTTTGGTGTGCGTATAGAGTTTGACCAGAAAGGTAACATTGCGAAACACCACTACCCCTTCAAAGATGCGGACACAGGAGAGATTGTCTGTACCAAAGTACGTATCGTGAAGGACAAACAATTCATGATTAACGGTACTTACGGCAACAATCTGGGCCTGTTTGGTCAAGACACTTGTAGAGGTAAAGGTAAGTTTATTACCATTACTGAAGGTGAACTGGACTGCCTATCGGTATCTGAAATGTTTGACAGGAAGTGGGACGTAGTGTCTTTACGAACTGGTGCGGCATCAGCAGCTAAAGAAATAAAGGAGCAGCTAGAGTGGCTGGAAGGCTACGACAATGTGGTACTCTGCTTTGATAATGATAAGGCTGGACAGATAGCCGTAGACAGCGTTAAGGCTTTGTTTAGCCCCAACAAGCTGAAGGTGTGTAAGCTACCCATGAAGGACGCCAGTGACATGCTCATGGCGAATAAGATCAGGGACTTCACTACGGCATGGTGGGACGCTAAGACACACAGACCTGACGGTATCGTAGCGGGTGTAGACACATGGGATCATCTCATTAATGCTCGCAAGGTTAAATCTATAGCGTATCCATGGGCAGGTCTAAATGACTTGACCAAAGGAGTCAGACCCTTTGAGCTAGTGACGATAACCTCAGGCAGTGGCATGGGCAAGTCTCAACTCGTAAAAGAGATTGAATACTTCCTGTTTAACTGCACAGAGGACAACATCGGTATACTGGCTTTGGAGGAATCTCTGTCCCGCACTACTTTAGGTTTAATGTCAATGGCAGCTAACAAGCCATTACATTTAGATGAGGACGCAGACACCGCCAGTTTCAAACCTTATTGGGAAAGCACGTTAGGATCAGACAGATTCTACTTGCTTGACCATTGGGGTTCAACTGGTGAGGAGACGTTAATGTCTCAGATAAGGTACTTGGCAAAGGCTATGGACTGCAAGTGGATCATCCTTGACCACCTGTCAATCGTAGTCTCAAGTCAGGAGAACGGTGACGAGCGTAAGAACATAGACGCAATTATGACTAAACTCAGGACTCTGGTTCAGGAGTTGGGCATAGGTCTATTCTTAGTCAGTCACCTCAAACGTAGCGGTGGACAGGCTCATGAGGACGGAGGAAAGATATCTTTATCTGAACTCAGAGGGTCACAGTCCATCGCTCAATTATCTGACATTGTGTTAGGTCTTGAGAGGGATCAGCAGAACGACGACGAAGACGTTCGCAACACTACTACACTGAGAGTGCTTAAGAACCGCTACACTGGCTTGACAGGCCCAGCGTGTTACCTAAAGTACGACAAAGTGACAGGACGTATGTTGGAGACACAAAAACCAGCGGAGGTTATAGGTGATTTCTAGTTACGATGACATCATAGAACGGGTTGTGACAACACCCATAATGACTACAGCTCATGAAAAGTCTATGGAGATGGGAACCTTGAGAAACTCAGTCACTAAAGGTGCTGGAAATCTCGTTGGGTTTGTAGGTGAGGGCTTGGTACATGAATACTTACAAGATCAGGGCATGATGTGCGGTTGGACTAACACGTATGATTATGATTTAATTCTTGAAGGAGATACAACTCTTGACGTAAAGTCTAAACGTACCGGCTTCCCACCAAAGCTTGACTACGAGTGCTCAATAACGGCGCTTAATACAAAACAAGCTTGTGATTTATACGTATTCACTAGAGTTCGTAATGATATGACTGTAGGATGGATACTCGGTTTCTTGCCAAAGGCTGAATACTTTGACAAAGCAACCTTTATGGAGAAGGGAACTATTGACTCTTCTAATGGATGGAAGGTAAAATCGGACTGTTACAACGTACCGATAAACGAACTGAGGCCAATAAGTGAACTTATCAAAAAGCAAGACTCTGATACTTGACATTGAGACTGACGGTCTAAAACCTACAATTATATGGTGTTGTGCTACTAATCTGTTTGGAACTGTGTACGATGCTGAGACATTCAAAGCACAGTTATCTAAACATGACGTAGAGAACATCGTAGCCCACAATGGCATTGGTTTTGACTACCCAGTTATGTCTAAGTTATGGGGAGTTGATTGGGCTAGTTACAAGCTTTACGACACCTTAGTCCTGTCCAGACTGGCTGATCCATCCAGAGAAGCTGGTCACAGTCTACGCCAATGGGGTGAGCGTTTGGGATTCCCTAAGGGTGAGCACGAAGACTGGTCAAAGATTAGCTGTGAGATGGTTGCGTACTGTGAGCAGGACGTAGCAGTTACTGTTCGCGTGTTGGAATGTCTTGAAGAAGAACTAAAAGGATTCAAAGACGAGTCCATAAAGCTTGAGCACGACGTTCAGACAATCATCCAGAAGCAGATAAATAACGGATGGTTGATAGACGAGAAACACACACACAATTTACTAGCATTATTGAAGGAGAAGAAGTATGAACTTGAAGAAAATGTACAACAAACTTTTCTACCGTTACCTGTTTTTATTAAGGAGGTTACTCCGAAAGTTAAGAAGGACGGTTCCTTTTCGGCGGTTGGCCTAAAGTTTCTGGGGGATCAGTCTGAGAATGTGGCTGGCAGGTTTTCTCGTATAGACTATCCCCCTTTCAATTTAGGATCAAGACAGCAGATAGGAAGATACCTACAGTGGTTTGGTTGGGAGCCTAAACTGTTTACTGAGAAGGGACACCCCATCGTAGACGAGTCCGTACTGGACACTGTAACGGACATACCGGAGGCAAAACTTATTGCTGAATACCTTATGATTCAAAAGCGTGTAGCTCAAGTACAGAGCTGGCTGGACGCTGTTGAGGAAGACGGTAGAGTACATGGTTACGTAAACACTAACGGCGCTGTGACAGGCCGTATGACACACTCAAGCCCTAACATGGCTCAAGTACCAGCGGTATACTCACCGTATGGACATGAATGTAGATCTTGTTGGTCTGCACCTGAGGGTTATAGTATTGTAGGCTGTGATGCCAGTGGTCTTGAGTTACGTATGTTGGCACACTATATGAAGGATGAGGACTATACTAATGAAATTATCAACGGAGATATCCACACAGCAAATCAACGACTTGCTGGACTTGAATCAAGAAATCAGGCTAAGACTTTCATCTATGCCTTACTATACGGAGCAGGAGATGAAAAGCTTGGGACAGTGGCTGGGGGAGGTAGAAAGACTGGCAAGAAACTTAGAGAATCTTTCCTTCATAATCTGCCATCATTCGCAGCTCTTAAGAAAAGAGTATCAAAAGCAGCGGGGAGAGGATATCTCGTTGGACTTGACGGTAGAAGGCTCACAGTCAGATCAGAACATTCCGCTTTAAACACTTTGTTACAATCCGCAGGCGCTTTGGTAATGAAAAAAGCTTTGACACTTCTGGATGAGTATGCTACAATATGGGGTATAGACTACAAGTTTGTAGGTAACATTCATGATGAGATACAGGCTGAGGTTATCAACGAGCGTACAGACACTTTTGGTAGATTGGCCGTGTCCTGCATACAGGCAGCCGGTCTTGAATGGAAACTAAACTGTCCTCTGGACGGAGAATATAAGGTAGGAAAGACATGGGCACAGACACACTAATAGAAGACATCTATGGCTTGGTGTCTACCAAAGAGGTTTCTGACGGGGTAGACATAGACAAAGAGATAGATAAGCTGGGCGAGTCAATCAAAGAGCTAATGAGGATTGAGTTTAAGAAGGACAGACCTAAGGATACTAGAAAGTTACGCCTTTCCAGTATAGGCAGGACTGATAGATATCTGTGGAATCAGTATCACGGTACTGAAGGTGAGGAGTTGCAGCCTCACACCTTAGTAAAGTTCTTGTACGGGCATGTCATAGAGGAGTTGGTCTTATTCCTTGCCAGAGCCTCTGGACATGAAGTCACCTGTGAACAGAAACGGTGTGAGGTTGAGGGGGTTGTAGGTCACATGGACTGCAAGATAGACGGTGTAGTGACGGACGTTAAATCCGCAAGCACCTTTGCCTTCAAGAAGTTTAAGGATCGTAGAGTACCTGAGGATGATCCCTTTGGATACGTAGATCAGATCAAAGCCTATGCACACTCAGAGGGTGAGCGTAAGATAGCATGGTTGGCTATGGATAAACAGAATGGGCATTTGACATTCTGTGAGCATGATTTAGACGATGAGTCCGACCCTATGCACGAACACCTCAAGGGGGACATAGCTGAACGTATACGGCATGTAAAAAAGCTAGTAGAGGGGCCAGAGCCTCTGGAGTTCTGCTACCAAGACGTACCAGATGGCAAGTCTGGAAACAGAAAGCTCGCCGCTGGCTGTTCTTATTGTCAATTCAGAGACAAATGTTACCCCGATTTACGTACTTTTATCTACGCAAGTGGGCCAAAGTATTTAACAAAGGTTGTTAGAGAACCTTTTGTCGCGGAGATACCGGATGGCTTTTAAGCAGACAAGGTACGGCATGTACAGGTCAGGGCTTGAGAAGAAGTTCGCTGAGACATTGCCAAGAAAGTTCATGAAGTATGAGCCTTACGACGTGCCTTACGTAACCCACAGGAACTACAAACCCGACTTTGTGTACAAAGACTGGCTGTTGGTTGAGTGTAAGGGGTTCTTCAGAGAAGGTGACACACTTAAATATAAATCAATACGGGACTGTCTGGAGGAGGATCAAGAGCTGGTCTTTGTCCTGTCAGACCCAAACAAGAAAGTTAGGAAAGGAGCTAAGATGACAATGGGTAAATGGTGTGATAAAGAAGGATTCAAGCACTATACCATCGCTACTACACAAGAGTTGATTGACTATGCCAATGCTAATTGATGAGCTTAGAGAACGTATCCTACAGGAGTACGATGTAGACTTACTCTGCGAAGTCTTGAATATAAGCGCGGAGGACATTTTAGATGCCTTTGAAAATAGGTTGATAGATAAGGTTGAATTATTTGAGGAGTTGATGATTGAAGAGGAGAACGAAGATGTCTATTGACTTAGCGACTAAAGAGGAGTGGAACTCAATTTTAGTGAACAAACCTCCGCATTACAATCAAGGGGGCATGGAGGCCATTGATTACATTAAGCAGCAGTTAGGAGAAGGTATTGTTGATTACTGTGAGGGCAATGTGCTAAAGTACCTACACCGTTGGCGATACAAGAATGGCTTACAAGACTTGCAGAAGGCTCAGTGGTACTTAAACAAAATGGTTGAAGAACAGGCGGGACTAGAATGAAAGTAATTGAAGGAACATTCGGAGAAAAAACAAACGATAACAAAGTAACTGTCCCTTTAGTGTTTGAAGCAATAACTAATAAAGAAGATTTGGAGAACTATGAGGATGCTTTCTGTATCGTAAAGTCTGAAGAGTATATCGTAGTGTCTACCAACATGGAAACATTAGAGCTTTCTTTCTTACTGGATCAAATAAAACTATCACTATTAACTGGAGGGGAGTACGAACTCTGATGGATCAATATCAAGAATACATACACAAAAGTAGATATGCACGATACTTAGATGAAGAGCAGCGCCGAGAAGACTGGGAGGAGACGGTAAACCGTTACGTATCTTTCTTCACTGAGCGTGAGCAGATTACTGACGAAGAGGCTGAGGAGTTGTACAACGCTATTTACGAGCAGAAAGTTATGCCTTCCATGCGCTGTGTGATGACAGCGGGAACAGCCCTAAAGAGAGACAATGTGGCAGCCTTCAACTGTTCTTACCTTCCCATAGACAGCCCCAGATCCTTTGACGAGCTTATGTACATCCTGCTCAATGGTACAGGGGTAGGGTTCAGCGTAGAACGGGACTACGTTAATCAACTTCCA
>Ga0181597_10002493_pt1 | contig 19918 bp, 32 predicted proteins | sample 041ome_5_FD_148647 | JGI IMG/M metagenome (GOLD analysis project Ga0181597, IMG submission 148647) | Coastal salt marsh microbial communities from the Groves Creek Marsh, Skidaway Island, Georgia - 041403US metaG (spades assembly) | ecosystem: Environmental > Aquatic > Marine > Intertidal zone...
AATCTGCCACTGCACCTGGCTTATATATCGACTAGGCAACTTACGTTCTAACAAATTAGTTGTATGGGTGGTTTCGATTGGACATTTAATCTCAAGCACACCATTGTCAGGTAATAATCCATCAGGACTAGCACCTGCCATTTTAATTGTAGGGTGGTCTATAAAGCCGACCTGTTCTACTTTTATATCACGAACAATCTCGTATATTTCACGAGCTGTATCTTCTCTATCAATACCATCTTGCATAGCTTGGTTGATATAGGTATCTGTTTTCTGATTAGTTAATCGTTCTGTAGCTAACTGCATCTTGTAATTTCTACGAACAGCAGCTTCCCCTGATTTTATTTTGGCAAGCACGTCAGATACTTTACTTGCAGTAACCTTACCTAAACGTGCTTTAAACCATTCGTCTGTGCGTTGTTCCATTAGAATGGGTCTCCACCTTGTTGTTTAATAGCATTGGCTACTTCTTCTACACTAGCCACTGATGTATCTATACCAATACCTAAAATGCCTAATGCACGACCAACTGCTGATGTTTCTGCATTTTCAATATAACTTGTTTTATTTATAAATGAACTTCCTTCTTTTTCATACGCATGACCAGTTGCTACAATTTGACCATCAACTACAACAACTGCTTTAAATACAACTACGCCATCTTGATGAGTTAATATTTCAGTCATAATAGAGCCATTAGGATACATTTCTCTAAATCCTCTAATTCGCTCATGAACTTCTACATACTCTTTATTACTTTTGCCAATTTTTATGCTATTCAGCTTAGGTGTAACAGTTTTAACTTTATTTTCTTTCATCTGTTGTTCTTCCTCTTGTTGTAATTCTGCTAGAGCTGCGTCATTGTCTGCACGCAAATCATCTGTTATGTCTTGAATTGTATTAATTAGATTATCCATGTGACTAATACTCCTGCAAATATAAGTAAGAAAAATATTACAGTATCTAATTTATCCTTACGTTTGTTTTCTTTGATATGTTCTGACCAGTGATTAAATTCTCTCATAGTTATACTCCTAATAAATAATCAATGTATGATTCTGCATCTTCATGCTTCTTAAATGACTCTTGATACAGATTGTTTTCAAAGACCATATAAACATCTTCATCCTGGTCATGTTCTATTTTATATTCTGCACGAGGCTGTGATTCTAAATAACCATCGTAATCTGTCAACCAACTATCGTAACTTCTAAACATACTTCTCTCCTTAAATATTATTTACTCTATCATATGTATCAGACCAGAATTTTTCTAATTCTTCTGGTGTTGTAACACCAACTCTAGTCCAATATTGTATATCCTCATTTGCTTGATTTGCAAAAGACACTTTTTTATTAGTTCTTTTAATATAAGCTAAAAGTTCTTTTTGTTTCTGTGTTAATGTTGCCATACTTCTCTCCTTAATTAATTACTACAATATCTATTGTATACATAAAAAATATTAAGTCAAGCATATTGACATAAATATTTTAATAAATTATAGTGTTGCATAAGGAGGTCAATTATGACATTTAATGAAGCAATAAAATTATTTAAGAATAGACGTGAAATGGCTGAAGCACTAGGCGTTACACGCCAAGCTATTAGTTTATATAGTAAGAAACCAGAGAAAGATTTACCTAACTATAGAGTATTACAAATTGAACACTACATTAGCAATAAACAGATTTAGTCACATTGTGATTGATAAAGAGGGATTTTCATTGCGTAAGTTTTGTAGTTATCAAGATGCAAAATGGTTTGTAAGAGACAAGCCTGAATATATGGTAAAGAAAATTAAGATTAACTTAGATGATTTTGAGGAGTGTAAATTTTGAGAATCAGAAATTGGAGTAAATTTCAACCGCCTATGAAAGATAGAAATGTTATATGGATAAAAATATATAGACAGATACTAGAAGATTATGAGTGGCATAATTTGTCTTCAGACAGTAAAGCAACATTATTAGAGCTGCTATTATTAGCATCTGAAAACAATGGGCAACTACCTGAAGTCCACAAGATAGCCTTTAGATTAAGGAAGACAGAGGATTTCATTAACAAGCAAATCAGTCTGTTATCACATTGGTTACAAGATGATAACAACTTGATAACAACTTGTGAACAAGATGTTTCCCTAGAGAAGAGTAGAGAAAGAGAAGAGAAGACATATGTTCGTTTTGATGAGTTTTGGAATTCATTACTACCTAAACGTAGAGTCAATAGAAAAGGTTGTATAGAAAAATGGAAAAGTCATAACCTAGATACTGAAGCTGATAATATACTGTCATGGTTAAAACAAATGAATATGACTAAGGAATGGAAAGAAGGATTTAATCCATCGCCTGAAGTCATTATTAATCAACGTAGGTGGGAAGATGGTGTTACTAAACCTACAACAAGAGGGAGAGTATTATGAGTGAGATGACAGCAGGTGAAGTATTAGAGCAGTTGATTGTCACTAAAGAACAAGTCGATGAAGCAACAGGTAAGATTATTCCTCAAGACTTTAAGATTAAATCAGCACAAGGTTATTACGACCAATTACAAAAGTATTACGCATCAGAAAAAGGTGCAGGCTATAGTTTACCCTGGGCAAAGACTGATGGACATTTTGCAGTCAGGCTAGGTGAGCTAACGATATTGCAAGGTGTATCTGGTCATGGTAAGTCAATGATGTTATCTCAAGTATTTCTTTACTTGATGCACTACACTAAAGTCTTGATAGCATCTATGGAAATGAAGCCGGTATTAACACTAGATAGAATGATTACCCAAAAGCTAGGTAGCAATCAACCCACACAAAATTACATCAGACAATTCTGTAAAGACTATAACGACAAACTATTTATTTACGACCAACAAGGTGTCACAACTGAAGATGATATGTTTGCGACATTGTTGTATGGAAAAGAAATACTAGGTGTTAATGTATTTTGTATCGACTCATTAATGAAGATAGGAAACATTAATGAAGACGATTACAACAGCCAAAAAAAGTTTGTAGATAAATTAGCTGCATATTGTAGAGACATTAACATCCATGTCTTTTTAGTTTGCCATACTCGTAAGATGTCAGACGAATATCAAAGACCAGATGCAACGAACATTTTAGGTAGTAGCCATATCAGAAACCTTGCTGACAATATTCTTTTGTGTTGGCGCAATCGTGAGATAGAAGATTTAAAGTTTTCTGGTAACTTACCACCTGAGAGAGAGAACGAACCAACTGCTTATTTGAGTGTACAGAAACAACGTAACCATACATTTGAAGGAACATTTGGTTTGTGGTTTGAAGAAAAATCATTAACTTATAAGGAGAGACCATGAATTTAAATGACGTAGTAGAAAAATTAATCAAAGAGTTTAATGCAGACACATATCGCATTAAGGATAAAAACGGAACAGTAATTAAATTTGTTAAGAATGGTACGGAGGTGAAGTATGAAAATAAAAAAAACACTACATGTGACTGATAAAGGTAACTACTTACAAACCGCCATTGCTGTGGTTTCATCTTTAGATGAAGGGGTGTATGATATGATAATTATGGATAAAGATTACGCAAGAAGCCATGACCAAAATAGCTTGTTATGGGGTGTTATCTATAAAGGCATATCAGATACAACCGGATATACGATAGATGAAGTGCATGACATATGTCGCATGAAATGGCTGACTGAAGACGATGGTGAATTAAAGTCAACCGCAGGATTAACCAAGACTGAGTTTAATGAGTACATTGATAAGATTATTAACTGGTCTAAGTCTTTAGGAATAGGGTTTGAAAAAGAGCGAGAAAGAATATCTACAACGTCTCCATGATTTTGGATGTGTTGTATGTCGAAAACACCTAGGAGTTTACACCGAGCCTGCAATGCACCACATACGTCATGGAATGGGAATGGGAATGAGAAATTCTAATGACATGGTACTCCCACTATGTGGAGCGCATCACCAAACAGGAGGGTATAAAGTTGCCCTCCATGCAGGTCAAAAAGCGTGGGAAGAAAATTTTGGTACAGAAATGGAACTTCTAGAATGGTTAAAGGAGAACCTTTAATGTTTGAATATGTGCTTGTAGTTTATTGGACAATGCAGACACCAGAATACATAGGTAACTTTAAAAGCTGTGCAGATGCTACGCAATGGTGTCAAACACATTGTGAAGAAGCAGAATACACAAGTTGTTTGCATGAAGATTATATTTATATGCCAGCAGGTTTTGTTAGAAAGGAAATTGATAATGGGAAAGGGAAGCAGTAGAAGAGTTGAAGATACTGAAAAAATAGAATCTAATCCATTTTGGGAAAATACAACATTTGCTAAAAAACAAAGAGAAAAAGATGCCAACAAATCTAAACATACCGACAAGAAAAAGACTGACTGACTTAGGTTACTTGGTCGAGAATGTAGAGAAGTATAATACATTTAGTCGTAAGAAAAATGACTTGTGGGGATTTATAGATTTCCTTGCTATTAGACGAGATGAAGTATTAGCAGTCCAGGTCACATCTAAAAGCAATATGAGTAGTAGACGTAAAAAGATTACCGAGCATGAAAATGTAGGTAAGGTTCGTGAAGCTGGAATACGAATAGAGTTGTGGGGGTTTTACAAAGAAGGTAGAAAATGGGAAGTTAAAGTGGAGGATTTATCTTGAAACTAGATGAGCTAAAGCATTTGTTGGAGTTGTGGGTACGCTATATGAGAAGTGATAAGGCTGAGATAGCAGAGCTAGGTTATCCTAAAAAGTCTGCATTTCTAGCAACTGGCGGTGAATCTACCAATGATGTGTTTGAGGATATGTTTCATGCAGGAGAGATAAAGAAAGTAGAAGTATTACACGCTGTCATTCATTCACTAGAGCCTGAACAGCAGAAGGCTATCTATCATTTTCATCTAAAAACTAAAGAACCACTATACGCAATGATTAAATATCAGAACGCTATCGACAATTTATTAACAATTGTAGGCAGAAGACTTGATTAATTTTGAAAAAAGAGTATAATTGTGGGTGGGAAGAAGCGTCCAAAGCTAGACATACTCCCTCCATCTAAGAAGCCCAGTTCTCTCTCTTGCTGGGCTTTTCTTTTTTAAGGAACACATATGCCGTTGAAGAAGGGTAAATCAAAGAAAGTTATCTCTGCTAATATACGCACTGAGATGAAATCAGGAAGACCTCAAAAGCAAGCAGTTGCAATTGCATTATCTAAAGCAAAGAAAAGGAAATAATCATGCCAAAGGTTGGTGGAAAAACATATAGCTATACAAAAGCAGGTATGGCAGCTGCAAGAAAAGCTGCTAAAAAGACAGGCAAGAAGATGACAACTAAAACATCTTATGGGAAGAAAAAATAATGGCAAAGGCTGGTCTTTATGAAAATATCAGAAGAAAACGTGCAAGAATCAAAGCAGGAAGCGGAGAGCGAATGTCGCCAAAAGGAAGTAAATCAAGACCAACAGCAAAAGATTTCAAACAAGCAGCCAAGACGGCTAAGCGACCTACTAAAAAGCGTGGGTGATTGTGTGTGAAAGTCCATGCACTTATGAGTGCTATTTAATTGATAACAAATGTATAAGATGTCATAGAACAGTAGATGAGATTAGAAACTGGATAAAATTGACTGATGAGCAAAAACAAGAGATAATCAACAGATGCTCAGAATATTCGTAGGATTTGATGGAATAGTAGAACCCATTGCTTACCATGTGTTTTGTCAAAGCGTCATAGAAAAGGCAAGCATACCGGTAAGTTTTACTCCATTAGCACTAAATACATTACAAGGCTACACAGAGACGCATAAAGACGGCTCTAACGCATTTATTTACAGTAGGTTCTTAGTACCCTACCTATGTGATTATAAAGACTACGCTGTCTTTGTAGATGGCGATATGTTATGCAGAACAGACATCAAAGAGTTAATGGATACTATAGACCCATTAGCAGCAGTATCAGTTGTTAAACACGACTACAAGACTAAACACCCAATAAAGTATCTAGGACATAAGAACGAAGACTATCCTAGAAAGAACTGGTCTAGTGTCATGGTATGGAACTGTGGACACTTTAAAAACAAACAGCTTACACCTGAGATGATAATGAAATCTACAGGAGCTGAGTTACACCGATTAAGATGGCTAGATAATGAGTTTATGGATTTAGTTGGTGAGATACCCAAAGAATGGAACTGGCTAGTAGGAGAGTATGATTACAATCCAGATGCTAAGTTAGTTCATTACACAATAGGCACACCATGCTTTAGTGATTACAAAGATTGTGATTATTCAGAAGAATGGAGCATAGCATTAGATAATTTATTAATACCAATGGAATATTAATCAACCAACCTATATGGAGTTGAAATGGAAGATGAAAAGAAAAAAGTAGGCGGACAGCCAGGCAATACAAATTCTAGTAAAAACAATAGGTTATGGGCAAATACGATTCGTAGAGCTGTTGTTCAAGATGATGCAAACAGACTAAGAAGAATAGCCGAAGCCTTATTAGATAAAGCTGCGGATGGTGACATATCTGCTATCAAAGAATTAGGTGATAGATTAGATGGTAAGTCTGTATCCACTACAGAGCTATCAGGAATAGACGGAAGCGATTTACCTTTAGGTATTACAGTTAAATATGTCAAACCAGACTCTACAGATTGAGGCAGAGTTTCCTGAGAAGCTATCGTTTCTATCTGAACCATACAGATACAAAGTCTTATATGGTGGACGAGGAAGTGGTAAGTCTTGGGGTGTTGCTCGTGAGTTATTAATCCAGGGCGCAATCAGACAGCAACCATTAAGAATATTATGTGCTAGGGAAGTACAGCGTTCTATTAAACAGTCTGTTCACCAATTACTATCAGACCAAATACAGTCATTAAATCTTGGTTCATTCTACGAAATACTAGAGAATGAGATACGAGGTAAGAATGGCACAAAGTTTAGCTTTACCGGTCTTGCTAACAACACAGTAGAAAGTATTAAATCATTCGAGGGTGTTGATAGAGTATGGGTCGAGGAGGCACAAACAGTTAGTAAGAAGTCATGGGATATTCTCATCCCTACGATTAGGAAGCCAGGTTCAGAGATATGGGTTAGTTTTAACCCTGACTTAGATTCAGATGATACCTATAAACGATTCGTTATAGACACACCTGATAATGCCAAAGTGGTAAAGGTCAACTGGTCTGATAACCCATGGTTTCCTGATGTACTAAATGCAGAACGTATCCATAGTAAGCAAACATCTGATGATTACGATAACATCTGGGAAGGTGAATGTAAGACAGCAGTTGATGGCGCTATCTATGCTAACGAAATAAGAGATGCACAAGAGAATGGTCGTATTACCAACGTACCATATGACCCAGAGTTAAAAGTTCATGTTGTTATGGACTTGGGTTGGAATGACAGTATGTCAGTTATCTTGGTGCAAAAAGGTGTATCAGAATTACGAGTTATTAAATACATAGAAGATGACCATAGGACTTTGGATAGCTACTCTGCTGAACTAAAGAACTTACCATACAATTGGGGTCAGATGTATTTACCGCATGATGGTCAAACCAAAGACTTTAAGTATGGCACATCAGCAGAAGAAATAATGAGACGACATGGTTGGGATGTACGAATTGTTCCAAGATTAGATGTTGAATCAGGTATCAAACTAGCACGCATTAACTTTCATCGTGTTTACTTTGATAAATCAACAGAGCGTTTAATAGAGTGTCTTAAACACTATAGACGTTCTATTAGTGCAACAACAAATGAACCAGGCGCACCATTGCATGACGAATACTCTCATGGTGCAGATGCTTTTAGATATTTAGCTGTATCTGCTGACAAGTTCTCTAACGAGTCTTGGCAAAATCAACCGATACACTATGACAATGTAGGAATTGTTTAATGGAAAAAATGACAGATGACCAGATACTAAGTAAGATAGATAACGAGGAACAGATTGCATATGGTATCAACGATGCACAGTTATCATCTGAAAGAGCAGAGGCAGTCAACTTTTATCTTGGCGAGAAGTTCGGCAATGAAGTAGAAGGTCGTTCTCAAGTTGTATCATATGACGTTCAAGATACTATTGAGTCTGCATTACCACAATTATTAAAAGTATTTGTATCCGGTGATGAAGTAGTTAAGTTTGAGCCTAAAGGTCCAGAAGACCAAGACGCTGCTAACCAAGAAACAGATTACGTTAATCACATTGTCATGGAAAAGAATCCAGGCTTTGAGATATTCTATGTATGGTTTAAAGACGCACTACTCTCTAAAAACGGATATGTAAAAGCATATTACGAAGAATACGAAGAAGCAGAAGAAGAATCATACAATGGTCTAACAGATGACCAATTAGATATGTTAGCTTCTGATGACAATATCGAAATACTAGAACATACATCTTATCCTGACCCATCAGCACTACAAATGCCATTAACTCCTCCAATGGTATCTCAACCTGATGTAGAGCAAGAAGATGGCACAGTAACCATCGAACAAGAGTCTGCACAAGCATTTATGCAACCAATGCTACATGATGTTAAGATTCGTGTTAAAGAAATGACAGGTGAGATTTGCATTAAGAACGTAGCACCTGAAAGCATTATGGTTTCTGTAGACGCTAATGGTACAGACTTAGAGTCAGCACGTTTCGTTCAGCATCGTGAGCTAATGCACCCATCAGAAGTAGCAGAGATATTTGATGTTGATGAAGACGAGTTACACGAAATACTAGCAGAACAAGATGAGTTTGAAATAGAATCTAATGCTCGTGATATTTATGACGAACAATACGATAGAGCTGTAGACACATCAGAAGTATTAGTGAAAGACACATACTTAAAAGTAGATGGTAAACGTCAACGATTTGTTGTGGTAGGTAATCGTATTATCTATAAAGACGAGTCATGTGACCACGTTCCTTTTGCTTGCATTACTCCTATGATAATGCCACACAGACACATTGGTCGTTCTTATACTGACCTAACTAAAGACATACAGATGATTAAGTCTACATTGATTCGTGGTCAATTAGACAATATGTATCTATCTAACAATGGTCGTTACGCTATCTCTGACAGAGTGAACCTAGATGATATGCTAACATCAAGACCAGGTGGTGTAGTTCGTGTACAAGGTGAGCCAGGTAGTGCTATCCAACCATTACAACACGCACCATTCCCTACAACATCTTTCACCATGGTTGAATACATGGATAACATGAAAGAGAAACGCACAGGTATTACTGCTTACAATCAAGGTTTAGATAGCAATTCACTTAATAAAACAGCATCTGGTGTAGCACAAATCATGTCAGCTGCTCAACAGCGTTTAGAGTTAGTAGCTAGAACATTTGCAGAAACCGGTGTTAAAGACTTATTTATGTTAGTGCATCGTTTAGTTAGACAAAATGTAACTAAGCCTGATATTGTACGCATCAGAAACCAATGGGTAGAGGTTGACCCAAGAGAATGGAAGAATCGTAAAGACTTATCTATCTCTGTAGGCTTAGGCGCTGGTAACAAAGACCAACAGCTCATGCACCTCAACAACATTCTACAAATGCAAAAAGAAGCTATCCAGGTTGGCTTAACAGATAAGAATAAAATCTATAACGCATTGGCTAAACTGACACAAAATGCAGGCTTTAAAAACCCTGATGAGTTCTGGACTGACCCAAGTAATCAGCCACCGCAACAACAGCAACCTAATCCACAAGAACAGTTAGTTCAAGGTCAGTTAGCTATCGAACAAGCTAAAGCACAAGCTGATATGCAATTAGAAGCACAGAAGAACCAAGCTGATTACGAACAAGAGCAATTACGTTCACAAAATGATATACTTATAGAACGTGAAAAAATAGCTGCACAAGCCGAATTAGAACGCTTTAAAGCACAATTAAAAGCAGAGACTGATATGGCTATAGCGCAACTTAAAGCTCAAACAGGAATGTAATGAAAGACAAAGCATACGAAGAAATAACTAAAGGTGGTGAAGCAGAAAAGATACTAGGTAGCAGAGTCTACCAAGAAGCATTTACCAAAGTTAAATCTAACATCATAGAAGCAATGCAGAGCAGTCCATTAAGCGATGAAGTAACACATAATCGTTTAGTCATTGCTCTACAAACATTAAACCAAATAGAACGTGCATTAACCGACATCATGCAAACAGGCAAGATGGCTAAGATACAGGTTAGTGATAACGTAAAATAGTTTATTAACTTTAAGAAGGAAGTAATATGAGTGACCAAGCTCTAGAGCAGTCACCACAGAGTCGCTTAGAAGCGATGCTTGGTGATATGGGAGAAGAACCTGTAACACAGGAGATTCCAGAAGAACCACAAGAGGCTGAGGAAGAAGAAACTGTAGAGGTGGAAGCCGAAGCAGATGAACCTACTGACGTTGAAGAAGAAGTAGAAGATTCCGAAGAAGAAGAACCAGAAACAGAAGACGAAGTAGAGGAAGAGGACTCCGATGAGGAACAACTTGCACAATCTGTTAAGTTGAAAGTTAATGGTGAAGAAATCGAGAAACCACTTGACGAAGTCGTGGCATTAGCACAACAAGGACTCGACTACACTAAGAAAACACAAGAAGTAGCTGAACAACGTAAATCTGTTGAAGCATTGCAAGAGCAGTTAAAAATGCAAGAACAACAGTTTGCAGAACAGCAGCAACTTAATAGTTTGTTGATTGAAGATGTAGCGAAAATCACAGCACTAGACCAGCAATTAAGCCAATATGCTGACGTGGATTGGCAGAAATTGACTGATAGTGACTTCGTGGAGGCACAAAAACAATACATGGCATATAACCAGTTACAGCAAGAACGTAACAACTTAGTTTCACAGTTTGAAGCCAAGAGGCAAGAAGCAGTAACAAAACACCAGTCAGCTCTAGCGGAGCGTATCAAAAAAGGTAAAGAAGTTCTAGCCAAAGAAATACCTAATTGGAGTCCTGAGACTACCCAATCAGTTATTACCACTGGGAAAGAATATGGATTTACTGATGATGAGATGAACGCTATTGTTGACCCAAGACACGTTAAAGTTTTGTATGATGCAATGCAATGGCGCAAACTTCAAAGTAAAAAGCCTGTAGTTAAGAAGAAGGTCGCAAGTGCCAAACCAGTAGTGAAGCCTGGAACAAAAGACCCCAAAACATCAGCTAACTCGACTGCTAAGAAAATGCGTGAGCAATTGCGTAGGTCTGGTAGTGCAGAGATGGCATCTAAATTAATCGAACAAATGATTTAAGGAGTTTTTATCATGGCAGTTTCAGCAACCAATAGCTATACCGGTGCAGGTATCGCAGAAGATTTTGAAGATATTATTTACGATATATCTCCAGAAGACACACCTTTGCTTTCTATGGCAAAGAAATCAACAGCAGCACAAACATATCACCAATGGCAAACTGACGTATTAGCAGCAGCAGCAGATAACAGACAGCTTGAAGGTGATGACGCATCATATGCTACTTTAGCAGCAACAACAGTATTAGGTAACTACACACAAATCTCCCGTAAGACAGTCAATATTTCTAACACCTATGACGTGGTCAAGAAATACGGAAGGAAGAGTGAAGTTGCTTATCAGTTAATGAAAGCTGGTAAAGAACTTAAACGTGACATGGAACACGCATTAGTGCGTAACCAAGCATCATCAGCAGGTGGTGCAGGTACAGCTCGTTCTTCAGCTGGTATCGAGTCATGGATTGCTGGCAACAGCATCAAAGCAACAGCAGCTTCAACAGCAACAACACCAGGTTTCTCTGGCGGTACAGTTGCTGCTCCTACAGATGGTACAGCAGGTACTTTCGTTGAAGCAGACCTAAAATCTGCATTAGAAGCAGCATGGGTAGATGGTGGTGAACCAACAACTATCTTAATGTCTTCTAAAAACAAAAAACTTTTCTCAGCTTTCGCAGGTATTGCAGAGAAACGTCACATGGTTAATGGTACTAACGAAGCAATCATTACAGCAGCAGCTGACGTGTATGTTTCAGACTACGGCAACCATACAGTTAAACTAGACAGATTCATGCGTGACCAAGCTGTATTATGCTTAGACCCACAATATGTTGGTGTAGCATCTTTACGTCCAATCACAAAAGAAGAACTAGCTAAAACTGGTGACTCTACTAAGTACTTAATGACAGCAGAATATGCGTTAGTGGTTAATAACCCTGATGCTCATGCTAAAGTACAAGGCGTTGGTGCTTAATAGCATTTAATGTTACAATAGGGGGATAGAAATATCCCTCTATTTTTATTATGCCAATATTATTTGATAAAGACCCAATTACAGGTGTTACGCAGTATTACGATTACGACCCTGTTAATGACATACACATGATACACAATGTGCAAGACTTCACACCATTAGTTGAGAAGTTAAAACAAGCACAAAATGACCCTGATGTATGGAAAAAGGGTATGAAAGAATCATGGGTACACTATGCTAGTATCCCACCGGTTATTGAGATGAAGTTAAAAGAAAAAGGTATCGACATCTACAATAAAGACCAAACAAAAGAATTACTCAAAGAAATAAACACAAATTATCCTTGGTTAAAAACAACAACAAAGAATCATGGATAAACAAGAATTACAAAGAATACAATTAGCAATACACGATTTAGTTAATCGTGAAGATTACAGTTCTGCATTACCGCTTATTAACCAAGCGCTAGAACATTATCCTGATAACGATGCTACATTAAACTTTATGGGTTATATCCATTTGATGGGTGACCAGCCAGCATTAGCTTATCAATACTTTAGACGTGCATTACAAGAGAGTCCAGGCAACAAAGCTATATGGACATCACTAGGTCGTGCCTACCACGAACTAGATAACTTTGAAGATGCAATCAAATGCTTTCTAAAATCAGCAGAATTAGATAACAATTACGCATTAGCATATAGCAATGCAGCAGCTAGCTTTATACAAACATCTGAATGGAAGAACGCAGAAGATGTATGTAACCTAGCATTGCAAATTAATCCTAATGACCAGAACGCTAATATGAACCTTGCTCATGCTTATTTAGCACAAGGTAAATGGCAAGAAGGTTGGAAGCAATGGGGACTATCACTTAATAGCAAGTTCAGAAAAGAATGGCACTATGGTGATGAATCTCGTTGGGATGGGCAAGCAGGAAAAGATATTATTATTTACGGAGAACAAGGCTTAGGCGATGAGATATTTTATGGTAATTGTTTACCTGATGCTATCGCTATTAGTCGTAAGGTCTACATCGACTGTGACCCAAAACTCGAAGGCTTATTTAGAAGGAGCTTCCCTGAGGCGGAAGTTCACGGCACAAGATTGGAAGAACATCCGGAATGGTTAGCAGATAAGAAGTTTGACCATCGTTGTGCTATTGGTGGCTTACCAGAGTTCTTTAGACACGATAGCAAGGACTTTCCTAGAGAAACATACCTTGTTGCAGACCCTGAACGTAGGCAAATGTGGCGTTCTTTATTTGACTCATGGGGTAAAAAAGTCATTGGCATCACTACACATGGTGGTAGTAAACGCACAAATAAAAAAGGTCGTAAACTTACAAAAGATGATATACAATCATTATTAAGTCGTGATGACTTAATTTTAATTTCATTAGATTACGAGGTAGATGAGAAGATAGATGGAGTGAAGTATTTTCCATTTGCCACGAAATCATCTGATTACGATGATACAGCAGCACTTATTGCTGAATTAGATGCAGTTATTGGTGTCAACACGACTGCACAGCACTGTTCAGCTGCATTAGGTGTTAAAACTATCTGTTTAGTACCAAAATGGCATCAGTGGCGCTATGCACAGCCTAGTATGCCCTGGTATCGTAGCATGACACTCAAGTATCAAGAAGATAAAACATGGAAAGAAGTCATTGAGTCAGTTAATATCTGAAGAATACAGGGAAATGCAGGCGAAACTGCATGAGAACCCTAACTATGGCATAGCATCTACTTACTTTGCTCCTATTGTAGACGACATCATTAGCCAGTTTAAAATAACAGACTTATTAGACTATGGTGCAGGTAAATTAAGACTACGAGATAGCATCAAATCAGAAGTAAATTACACAGCATATGAGCCTAGTAATCCTGATTATGATGATGAACCTGAACCATGCGAATTTGTAACTTGTATAGATGTTCTAGAGCATATAGAACCTGAGTTACTTGATAATGTACTCGATGACCTACAAAGAGTCGTTATTAAATATGGACTATTTACTATTCATACCGGTCCAGCAGTAAAAACACTTCCAGATGGCAGAAATGCACATCTGATACAACAACCTTATACCTGGTGGCAACCAAAGATAAAAGAAAGATTTGAAATGGTTAGAGAAGTTGCTATGGATAATGGTTACATTGTATTCGTAAAACACAAATAAGGATTCCTAAATGGCATTTACTAACTACACGTCATTCGTGACAACAGTCGAGAATTATCTTGCTCGCTCAGACTTAACATCTGTTATTCCAGATTTTGTTGAGTTAGCACAAGAAAGACTATCTCGTGACTTACGAGTGCAAGAGATGTTAAAAGTAGCTACAGCTAATACTGTTGCAGGCGACAAAAATATAGCATTTCCTAGCGACTTTCTAGAGTTAAGAGAAATCCATATCGATGGCACACCGGTTTATACACTAGAATTCCAAACACCAGACAAATTCTTTAGAAATGGTAAGACAAGTGAATCAGGCGTCCCAACAAACTTTACAATGCTAGGTGCTGAATTCCAATTTGCACCAGTGCCTGATGGAACTCAAACAGTTCAAATACTATATTATGCTAAACCTGACTTTATTAGTGCATCAACAGCAAGTAATGTCTATTTAGCGTATTTCCCTGATGCTTTGTTATATGCAACTCTAGCAGAAGCACAGCCATACTTAATGAATGATGAAAGAATCGCAGTATGGTCGTCTATGTATGATAGAGCAATCGCAAATATCAGAGAAAACGACAAGGGAGCAACATTCTCTAGTGCAACATTAAACGTAACAACTTCATAAGGAACAATTATGGCTGAATTTAGTAATTTTTTAGAGAACGCACTTATTAATGCTGTTCTCCGTAACACAACATATACATCACCAGCAACAGTATATGTATCTTTATACACAACAGACCCAACAGATGCAGATACAGGTACAGAAGTATCAGGTGGTTCATATGCAAGAACAGCAGTCACAATGGGTGCTCCATCTAATGGTGTATCTACAAACTCTGCTGATGTGACATTCCCAACAGCAACTGCTTCATGGGGAACAGTATCACACATCGGTATTCATGATGCTTCAACTAGTGGTAACTTATTATTCCACACACCACTCGACACATCTAAAACAATCGACTCTGGTGACATCTTCAAGATTACATCAGGCAACTTATCAGTTACATTAGCGTAAGGATAAATAATGGCATTAGTCGTTAAGGATAGAGTACAGGAAACTACCACAACCACAGGCACAGGCACAGTCACGCTTGCTGGTGCAGTAGATGGTTTTCAAACATTTGCAGCCATAGGTGATGGTAATACCTGTTATTATGCTATTACATCTGGAACAGACTGGGAAGTCGGTCTAGGCACTTACACAGCATCAGGCACAACTTTATCTCGTGATACCATACTAGAGTCTAGTAACAGTGGTAGTGCAATTACACTATCAGGCACAAGTAATGTATTTGTAACATACCCTGCTGAAAAGTCAGCACATCTTGATTCTACTGATACATTATATGCACCACAAATCGTAGCATCTAATGGCATTTCATTACATAAAAACACAGTAAGTTCTGACTACACTATCCCAGCAGGATACAATGGGTTTGCAGTTAGTCCACAAACAGTTGCTTCAGGAGTCGCATTGACCATATCTTCTGGTAGCAAATATCTAGTAATTTAGGAGCATACATGGCAACAACAATTAACGCTTTAACTACAGGTGTAGGCGGAATCGTAACGACTGCTGACAACACAGGCAATATAGATATACAATCTTCTGGCACAACAGTCATGGCAGTTACATCAGCAGGGATTGCTGTCACAGGTCGTGGTTATTCTCCTACTATTACATTAACAGATGGAGCAAATATTGACTGGGATACAGCTACAGGACAGGTAGCTACAGTAACACTAGGTGGCAATAGAACATTCAATGCACCTACCAATCTTGTTGACGGAGCATTCTACGCATTAGAAATTGTACAAGATGGTACAGGCTCAAGAACAGCATCATGGAACTCTGTATTTAAATTTACAGGAGCAACTGCACCTACATTATCTACAGGAACAGGTGCAAAAGATTACATTACATTTAGAAGCGATGGGACTAACTTATATGAACAAGGTCGTTCATTAGGAGTTGCTTAATATGTTTGTCGGAATGGGTGCAAACAGTGGTGGTGCATATAACCTAGAATCTAGTCTACGCTTTCGTAGAAGTGCAAATGCTTATTTAAGTAGAACACCTGCATCTACTGGTAATAGAAAAACATTTACATTTAGTTTATGGTTTAAAGGAAAAGGTTATTATACAGGAAATGACCATCTTATAGGTGTTAATACAAGTTCTACATCTTATGCACGAGTTTATTATGGCACAGCAGGAGATAATTATTTAAGAGTTAATCAATATGTTGGTGGTGTTAATTTAGATTTAACAACAACTCAAGTATTGCGTGACCCTTCTGCTTGGTATCATTTAGTAGTAGCATTTGACACAACTCAAGCAACTGCTTCAAATAGAATAAAAGTATATTTAAATGGAGAACAAATTACTTCATTTTCTACTGCTACTTATCCTTCACAAAACTTTGATACATTATTTAATACTACTAATGAACATAGAATTGGAACATTAGGAGCAACATATAATACTGGTTATGAATTTGACGGATACATGACAGAAGTCAACTTCGTAGACGGACAAGCACTCACACCATCAGACTTCGGTGAAACAGATACAACAACTGGTGTATGGAAACCTAAAGAATACACAGGCACATACGGCACTAATGGTTTCTATCTACCTATGAAAGAAACACAGCAAGCAACTGGATTTAATACAGTGTTGTATTCAGGTGCAGGAAACTATTTTAATCAAATTACAAATGTAGGATTTTCACCTGATTTAGTATGGATAAAAGAAAGAACATCTACTTCATCTAATACTTTAGTTGATACAGTTAGAGGTGCAACAAAATTACTTTTATCAGACACTACTGGTGCTGAAACAACAGCAAATGCTTTAATTTCATTTGAATCAAATGGATTTACTGTAGGTGGTGATGGTAAAACAAACGAAATTAATCAAGACTATGTAGCATGGTGTTGGGATGCAGGTTCATCTACAGTCTCTAATACAGATGGAACTATTACTTCTAGTGTTCGTGCTAATCCTGCTACTGGATTCTCTATTGTAAGTTATACAGGAACAGGTGCTAATGCTACTGTTGGTCATGGATTAAGTTCTAACCCTCATGTCATCATAGTCAAAAACAGAAGTGCAGCATCTGATTGGTTAGTTTATCATCATGAAAATACAGCAAATCCTGAAACTGACTTTTTAAGGTTAAACACAACAGCAACAACAACAGACAATAATACAGTATGGAATGATACTGCACCAACATCTAGTGTATTTTCTATAGGAACAGCAGGTGGTGTAAACACATCTAGCAATAACTATGTAGCATATTGTTTCTCTGAAGTATCTGGTTACTCTAAATTTGGTTCATATACTGGTAATGGTAGTGTTGGTAATAGTGTAACAGGATTAGGATTTGAACCTGCGTTTTTATTAATTAAAAATGCAACTGATTTAGGAGGAAGTGGAGAAAGTTGGTATTTATATGATAATGCGAGAGACCCAGTAGACACTAGGTATCATAAATTAAATCCTAATGGCAGTAGTGCTGAAAGCACAAGCACAGTTAATAACCTTGTAGATTTTGATTCTGATGGTTTTACTATCCAATCAACTAATGCTGGGTTAAATTACAATGGTGATACATACATCTACATGGCATTTGCTGATACTCGTGATGCACAGTTTAACTTTGATGCAAGTGGTAACAAGAACAACTGGACACCTAACAACATTAACAGTAACGCATCATCTGAAACTACCTATGACATCATGAACGATGTTGCTACATTAACAGATGAGGATACTGCTAACTTTGCTACATTAAATGCTGTAGATTTAAGTAACTCATCTTACACTCCAACTAATGCTAACTTAACATATAACATTACGGGTGGAAATCAAAATAATCAACGTGGTAGTATTGCTGTTGATTCAGGAAAATGGTATTGGGAATGCACAATTCAAACAGGTGGTGGTAATGCTTTAATAGGTGTTGCTCGTGCTGATTTAAAAAATGATACTACCATTAACTTTAACAGTGCTAATGGTTGGTATTATTATGGATTAACAGGAAATAAATATAATAGTGGAAATCAAGGAAGTTATGGTTCTACATATACTACTGGTGATGTAATTGGTTTTGCATTAGATATGGACAATGGTAAAATTTGGTGGTCTAAAAATGGAACATGGCAAGCAAGTGGCGACCCTGCTGCAGGTACAAATGCAGGCTTTACAAATGTGTCAGGTCTTGTGACATCTAATGTAAATAATGGATTTGGTGGAACATTGACTGGAGATTATAATTATGGTCAAAGACCATTTAAATACACACCACCTACAGGATTTAAAAAACTAAATACATATAACCTACCTGATAGCACGATTAAAGATGGTAGTCAGTATATGAATACTGTGTTGTATACAGGTAATAGTTCTACTAATGCAATTACTGGTGTAGGTTTTAGTCCTGACTGGATATGGATAAAACGCAGAGATAGTGCTAATGCACATCAAGCTTATGATTCTGTTAGAACTTTAGGATATGTATTATCGACATCCAAAACCGATGCTGAATCAGATGAAACAGATAAATTTGTTTCCATAGATTCAGATGGATTTACAATTCAAAGTAATGCAGGTTCACATAATTTATTAAATGCAACTTATGTAGCATGGAACTGGAGAGGTTCAGACTCATCTGCTGTATCTAACACAGACGGAACAATCACATCTACTGTATCTGCTAATACAGACTCTGGATTTAGTGTTGTTACTTGGACAGCAGATACATCTAGTCCAAATACAATAGGACATGGATTAGGTCAAGCACCACAAGTTATTATTTCAAAACGAAGAAGTCAAACTTCAAACTGGGGTGTTTATCATCATAGCAATACTTCATCGCCAGAAACAGAAGTGATTTATTTAAATTTAACTAATGCTACTACTGATTTAAATAATTATTGGAATGATACAGCACCAACTTCTTCTGTATTTACAGTAGGTTCTGCATATGACCAAAGTGAAGATGTTGTAGCCTACTGCTTTGCAGAAGTAGAAGGATTTAGTAAGTTTGGTTCTTACACAGGTAATGGTTCTACTGATGGTCCATTTGTATACACAGGGTTTAGACCTGCATTTGTGTTGTTTAAAAGAACTAACTCTACAAGCAATTGGATTATATTTGACCAAACAAGAGGTTTGTATAATTTAAATGATAATTATCTATATGCAAATGCTTCTGGTGCAGAAGGAACATCAGCGAGTTCAGGTGTAGATTTATTATCTAATGGATTTAAACAAAGAAATACTTATACAGATGCTAACATATCAGGCAGTACATATATCTACATGGCATTTGCCGAAAACCCATTCAAACATTCTTTAGCGAGGTAATTATGTATAAATTAAACGGAAAAACATTAAGGATAGGTAGAGCATTTACCCACGCTGAAGTGCAATACCCTTCTAACTGGTTACAACTATCAACAGAAGCAGAAAGAACTGC
>Ga0181597_10002504_pt1 | contig 19896 bp, 8 predicted proteins | sample 041ome_5_FD_148647 | JGI IMG/M metagenome (GOLD analysis project Ga0181597, IMG submission 148647) | Coastal salt marsh microbial communities from the Groves Creek Marsh, Skidaway Island, Georgia - 041403US metaG (spades assembly) | ecosystem: Environmental > Aquatic > Marine > Intertidal zone >...
GGTGAAGGTGGTGGACTCGGAGGAGGCGAAGGAGGAGGCGAAGGAGGAGGGGAGGGCGGAGGACTTGGTGGAGGTGAAGGAGGAGGCGAGGGAGGAGGGGATGGCGGTGGCGAAGGGGGAGGGGAGGGAGGAGGACTTGGTGGAGGAGATGGTGGAGGTGAGGGAGGCGGAGATGGCGGAGGAGATGGTGGAGGTGAAGGCGGTGGTCTCGGTGGCGGCGGCGAAGGAGGAGGAGAAGGAGGAGGAGAAGGCGGCGGACTCGGCGAGGACGGCGGCGGAGGAAGTGGTGGTGGCGAAGGAGGTGGAGATGGCGGCACTTTATCCCAACACTCTATGTTGAAGCACGGACAAAAGTCAATGTCGCTCGGAACGCACGTCTCAAACGGACAGTCGAATTCGCCCGTGTTCAAATGAATGTCACCATTATATACACCGCGGTAATGAAGGAGCTCTCTACCTTGCTGCTTATTAGTAGACGCTGATGGACGCTCGGATGAATTCATTTTCTTCTCCAATAAGTTTGCATCGCGTGTTTTAGAGCTGATTTTACACGAGCTCACTTGATTTTTGACGATGCATGCAAATTTTTCGTTGAAAGCGTCAGCGCCGGCGAACATTTTCGATTGCGGAGAAGTTGCCGCATATCCGCTCCAGTTGTAAATATTTTGATCGAAATTCGTCGCATTGTGAAACATCCATCGCATATCCTTTACTTTTGAGGTGTCCCATCTCGAAATGTCTCGATTAAAATTTGAAGACGAGGCAAACATGCTTTCCATGTCCGTGACTTGCGAAACATCCCAGCGAGAAATATCCGCGTTGAAGTCGGAGCGATCCCGAAACGCCGAGACCATATTCGTCACGAGACGCGTGTCCCAATCCGGCATCGCACCGAATATCCCTTTCTCGCACAAGCCATCTTCTCGATGCGAAGCTTCGTTCATTGACAAGCATTCAGATATCGCGTCATGAAAATTGGAGTTCGTGACTTCCCAGCTAGATTTTGAAAGCGAAGAAGCGAAATTTTCTTCGTTTTTCTTCTCGACCATCATTCGCTTTCCTTCGCGCTTCCTCGCTATGTTCTCCGCTATAAAATCTCGTGTTTCTCCATCCGTCATCATCATAATCTTCTCCTTCTTCTCTATCTTTGTGGTTCCTTGTTGAATAAACAATTCGTCGTTTTCGTTTTCGTCGTGAGAAGAAGATCGCGGTCGCGTCGCATTTTGTGCTCCGCTTCTCTCGTCGAAAGTCGAGTCGAGAGAGGATGAGCGAGTTTCTAACTGCCTTCGCGGCGCCGCGCGAACGCTTTCGTCCGCGCTCATGAAATCAGATTTAGAAATTCTCGATGACAACCTTCCTTCGGAATTCGAAGAAGTTGTCTTTGAGATCCTCGCTTTGACGTTTTTGAACAAGGAGTTCTTCGTGCAAGTCAGCCACAAAGGAACCGTCGGTGTCAAGACCAAGTCACCGTTCTCTTCGAGCCGATAAATCTTACCCGCGACTAAACCTAGATGATCGCCTCGCAGACGAAAGTGCCAGTTACCACTGATGACGTTCAATCGAATGAGCGTATTCGTATTCACTTCGGTAAATTTTTGATCTTTTTCGTACCAACACAAATCAGGCAAATCGTTCGCGACTCGGCCCGGGTCTTGCAAGCATAAATTCCAAGTCACTTGCGACATGAGTTCCAAAGCACTCAGTGCCGGAGAGTTTCCAAACTTAGTTTGAATGTGAATAACGAGCGATATTAAATTTATCGCCACGCCGCAATCCGCTTTACAACCAAATCTTCCAAAAGCGGGAAACTCGTAAGGCGCTTGGCAAATGCCGTCGCCGCACGGTATATCAGTCCAAATCGAGTCAACGACGCTCTCGGATAACCAATCGTACATGTAGTATATGTCTTGCGTTTGCTTGATCCTTGGCTTTAAGAGACCAGATACTGAAGATGTAACCTCGTAACTTAGAACAGGCTCAGTTTGTAAATACAGCATGGCGCAATACAAAGTTACAAACGCGGCAAAACTCAAGAGCTTGGAAAAATGACCCATGTGTCGGATGCGCAATCGCGCGTAAGCCTTGAGTTTTTGCAGAACGTCAACGTATGTGCTAGAGTCGCCGTAGTCATCTTCTTGCGAAGAATCGTTAGAATCATATAATAATTCGTCGATATAGTCGTCGTAGTCGCGTTTTTTCTTCAAAAGAGTTTCATCTGAAGAAGCTTTAATCGTCTTCGAAGTTGTCTTTGTCGTGGCATCAGCGCTGTTACTCATCGTTCGATCCATTGAAGCATCGACTGCGCTCGATTTTCCGCTCGAAAAGTCATTCGTTGTCGGCGGCGTCGCGGTTGCCGTCCGAGTCGTCGTCGTCGTCCTCGAGGAGGAAGACGAGTCCTCGAGGGCCTTCTTTTCCGACGGCGAAGATATTGAAGCCAGAAACGCTTTCCCTCCTTTTTTCACTTTCTTTTTCCCTCGGTGAAGATCGCCGTCTTTTATTTCGGCTTCCAGTTCTCCCGTGAACGTGGCTAAAACAATCCCTTCTCTCGACTGCGAGCGCAAAGTCGCGACGGCTTTAATGTGGCAACCCACATCAACCTTCCTCACAAGATAAATCGGAGCAGTAGCGCCGACGATCGCGAGGTTTTCCTCGCTCTCGTCTCCTTTCGTCGTTCGAAACCATTGGAACTCTAACACGAGCGCTTCTTCTTCTTCTTTGTCTTCTTCTTCTTCTTCTTCTTCTTCTTCTTCTTCTTCTTCAATAGTACTAAAAGTAGAACGTTGAGGATGATTTTTTTGTGCGTCGTCGACCCTTTCTTTATCGTCGTTTGGAGAGGATGACGATTTTGCCTTCTTTTTCTTTTTAACGTTGGAAGAAGCTCTCTTTCTCTGCTGAAAGGTTGGAATCGATCCGATCAGAATAGCTCTCAGCGCTTCTCCGGGTTCCGGCAAACCGGAAATCTTCAAAAGCGCGGTGGAGTTTCCGCTGCTCATGACGCGATTTCCAAAGGGCGCCCTCGTTTCACTTTTGTTTTCAAGTTCCTTCTCTTCTGCGTCTTTTCGTGAAAGGAGAATTCTCTCTCTCTCTCTCTCTCTTCAAACTGCCCTTTTTTTTTCTCTTTCGCGCGAGATGCTCAACGCGTCTGCCGTGGTTCCCCGCGCGTTCGCGTGTAGTAAGTACGTGCGCGCGCGTGTAACAAGAGAGGAAGCGTTGCTCGAGGAGAAAAGAAAAGATGGTAGAGAGAGATGGAAGAATTTTTATCTCCTACTCGTACTGTGTACGTTTTATGAGGGACGGCAAATAAAGTTTCATCAAGGTCAAGTAAAAAAATTTTTGATCTCAATTTGATTCTCAACGTCCTTCTTTTCTATGTTGTGTTGAACCGTTGGGACAAAAAAAACAACATTATTCGAACACAACATTAGCATAGAAAAGAGGAGGAGAGAAAAGAAGAGATGAAAGCTCGCAGCAGCACCTCGTCCTCGCGCGGCGGCGGCGGCGGCGGCGGCGGCGGGGAGAGGACGAACTTCATCGTCGTCCTCCTCGTTTTGGGGAGTCTCGGATGTTTGAAGCTGTGCTGCGTTGGATTATTCGCCAGAGGATTTTTATTCGTGCGCGTTGAACTCGCGCAAAAATCATCGTCGTCGTCGTCGAGCCACGCCGGTGAAAGCTTCGCGACGGACGCTTCTTCTTCTTCTTCTTCTTCTTCTTCTTTCACTACTACTACTACTACTTCTCTAGTAATCGATAAGCTCATCGTGCTCATCATCGACGCAGCGCGATACGATTGGGTCGCCAACTCTGCGTCACATTCTGCTCTGAAACGCGAAGAAAGTGATGATGAGAGCAACAAAAACCATGGCTTGACGGAGCTGCGAGACTACTATTACAACACCGCAGGAGCAGGAGCAGGAGCAACTGCGCGAAAGAGGAAATGGAGAAAGGAAAAGAGCGACGATATAGACAGCGATAGCGATACGTCCGATTCGTTGCTGTTTAAATTCATCGCGGACGCACCGACGACGACGTCGCAGCGGCTGAAAGGACTCTTGACCGGTTCTCTTCCAACGTTCGTTGACGTTTCGAATTCGTTCAGTTCAAAAACGCTCGAGGAAGACAATTTGATACATCAACTTCATCGGAACGGGAAGAAAAGGATACTGTTTTCGGGCGACGATACGTGGGCAGATTTATTCCCACCATCAATCAACGACGATGGCAATAATATTTCTTCTTCTTCTTCTTTTTCTTCTTCCTATTTTACTGATTTTGAAGCGTTTCCTTCGATGAATGTAAGAGATACCGAAACGGTCGATACGGGAGTTCGCAACTCTTGGAAGAAAGCGCACGCGTTGGCTCTAAAGAATAGGAATGGTAGTAATAGTGATAATAATAGTAGTAGTAGTACTAGCAACGATAGCGCTAGTTTTGATTGCAATGTTGCAGATTGGGACGTGTGGATTGGCCATATGCTTGGCGCCGATCACGTCGGCCACACGTACGGTGCGAAAACAAAAGAAATGAGGAATAAGTTGGAACAAAACGACAGAGATATTAGGAACATTATGAATGATATGAAGACAGAAAAAGAGGTTTACAAAAACGCGCTGTTTTTAGTTTTCGGGGATCATGGTATGACCGACGAAGGTGACCATGGCGGTTCTTCCGAAGTTGAAGTGAATTCGTTCCTCTTCGCGCATCGTCCGCACGGAAATATCAAGGAAGTTTTTGAAAGAGACGACGACGACGACGACGACGATATCAGTGAGAGTGAAATGTTGCAAATAGATTTAGTTCCTACGCTTGCTGTGCTCATGGATGTTCCCATACCATTTTCCTCGCTCGGCGTGGTAAACGAGAAACTTTGGAACTTATTTCATTACGATGAAAAGGATGACGCCGATACTAATAATGGTGAACAAAGAGGTAGCGCGTCTTTTGCATACGCTCTCGACCAGAACGTGCGTCAGGTTTGGAGGTACATCAACGCGTATCATCGCGTGAAACGTTTTGAAACGTCGGCGTTTACTCGACTCGAAGAAATGCATGGTAGGTACCAGAACACTTCACGACTGGAGAGTACTGGCTCGCGCGAGAAAAAAAAAGAGCTGGGACTTGCGTTTTTGAGAGAAACACAAACGATGACGCGCAGTGCGTGGGTTACGTTCGGAATGCTTTCCATGGTATTTGGAGTTATCGGTTTTTTTGGCGTTCTTTTGTTATACATGTACTGCATCGCGTACTTTACTTCCAAAGCCGACGTCACCGACGCAAAATTTGAGACTGGGCGAAGAAAAAAAGTCGCGCCGACGAGTGCGAGTAGTGCGACGAATTCGCAATCATTCACGTCGTTTCCTTGCTTATTTGTCGCGAGCGTGGTAGTGTATTTCTTGTCGCTCGCCGCGAGATGTTCCAATTCATTTATAGAGAGTGAAAGAGAGATGTATCAATATCTCCTGGCGACTTTACTTGCGTCAACGTGCATTGATAGATTGAGATTTCATAAGAACAAGCACCCACGGGATAGCTTCGTAAGCTCGAATAGGTTCGCAAAAGATGGAGTAATTTATAACGCAATCCTAGCTATGATCTGCAACGCGTTATTAGCTCGCATCGGAGATACGTGGGTGAAAACGAATTCAACTGAAGAAATTTCGTCTTCGCGAGAGAGCTTGTTGATCTTTGCAACTTTTTGCTTTGCGATGTCTCACCATCTTCAAAATTTTGAGATGGCTGTTTCTTGGATCTTTTGGGCATTTAGCGCCACGTACAGAAACAATCTTTGGTATCCCCGAATAGTTTTCGCGTGCAGCTGGATTTGGTTCCCGGTGACGCGCCAGTTTGAAAGCTTGAGTCCCAGGCGAAGACTGAATTCGAGAGATTTTCTGTGGACGCTGCTGCCAGTGTTTGCAGTCTTAACAAACTCAACTCACATCGGCGGAGTGTTTGTACTCCTCAGCGCGCATATGATGAACTTCTCTTCTAAATCTATCGGTAATATGCTGACTTTATTTCCGTCTACTTCGCGCCCTGATGCGCGTCATTCATCACTGTCCAAAAGCCGAAGAGACGAAAAAGAAGAAAGAGAAAAGACAATATTCCTCTCGGGAAGTATTTTTACCGCGTGCGTGGCGAGTTTGCTGTTCTCGCAAGTAATATTTTATGGAGGAGGTCATTGGGTAAAGTTTAATGGATTGAGGTTCACCGCTGGGATGACTGGAATGGATTCGTTCAACTGGTATTTGTGTGGAATTTTGTTAGGCTTGGATACTTTCTGCGGAGAAATTATTTCAGTCTTGATGTTTCCAATATTTCTTTCGTACTTTTCATTGTCGTCGTCGTTGTCGTCGTTGTCGATGCGCGGAGGATGGAAGGAGAAGCAACAAGAAGGACAAGAAGAACAAGAAGAACAAAAACAAAAACGCGTGGATTTGAACGTCAGGAGTGTTGGCTTTCTCGCGCTCGCGTTTCTTCGCGGATTAGGCGTTTTCGTTTCAACCTTCTTTGTCGCATACGAGCGACGACATCTCATGACTTGGGCAATTTTTGCACCCAAGTTTATCTTTGAGATTTGCTCTCTCTTGTGTTTTGAATGTTTCCTGGTTTTCAGTTTCGTTCTCGCGTCTAAAACGCGCGTATACGAAACTCTTTCCGAAAAAAAAATTGACGAAGATTTTAAGATGAGAGAACGCACGCGGCGTTCAAAAGTCTACAAAAGTCGCGCCTAGCTTTCGGACCGGGAATCACAATTATGTTCCGTGTGATGACTATTAATTAGGTCGTAACTTAACACGCGAGAATAGATTTTAGATAGTACAGCAATTTTAATTATAGATCACAAAGCGCAAAAAAAGAAGAAGCCCGGCTGTCTGTGTTTTAAATCCAAGGCCTTCCATCTTACCCGGTTTATATCACCTGGAAAGATTCACCATTAACAAGCGTTAAGTGCAAAGTCCTACTGGTCTCCTGATACTTTCTTCTTTCCGCGGCGCTCCTATCGCTCGAATTACTCTCCGATTCGATAATTTTTTGAAGCTTTCCAAAGCTTCTCGCCGTGTTCCTATCGCTCAACTTCCCCGCACTTTTCGCGCCTACGCGAACTAATAAATTTTTCACCTCTTGCCTTAACTTTCCGGAATACTGTGTCTTATCTACGCCTCCGGCGGCGGCGGCGGCGGCGGCGTTGCTACCGTTATTTTTTCCACCATTGGCCTCTACGCTGTTCTCCTTCCCACTTTTTCTGTTTCCGCGTTCGTCTTCGTTTCCGCCAGCGACGGCGGCTTTTTGTTGTCTTTTAAACTCCTCCAACTCTGCGCGCGCGCGTTCGAGCGCGTCCATCGTTTCTTTGAGTTTTCCCTTCAACTCTTCAACAACCACTCCCGCTTCTTCTTCTTCTTTTTCTTGTTTCTCATCTTCCTTTTTATTCGCTCGCGTTGTATTTTGCAGCGCTTTCCTCTTCTCCCGTTCCTCTTTCGCTCTTCTCACCCACACTTCCAATTCTGTCTTTAACTTGTCGTTTTCAATTTGGGAAGCGGTTTTCCGTTCGACCAAAACGTCTTGCACGAAGAGCAAATACTCCACCAGAAGCTGCGCCAATCGAAACGCCTTCTCCTTTAACTTTGCTTTCTTTTTGTTCTCGTCGTCATCGTCGTCACCGTTATTGTCGTTCTCGTCGCGAGGAAGAGGAGGAAGAAAAGAAGAAGAAGAAGAGGAGAAATCGCCTCGAATTATGTCTTCCACAATCAATTCTAAACCGTCCACGTCGTGTAAACGAACGATATCTTCCGGCGAAGGCACTCGCTCGAGAAGGTTCCAATCCACAGGATGCACTCGCGGGAAAGAAGAGAACGAGAACGTTGGTGTTGATGTTGATGGTGTTGGTGTTGTTGATGTTGATGGTGTTGTCGTCATTTTTTTACTCAAAGTGCACGGTGCAAAGAGTGATTTGTGGTGTACTGATGAGATGAGAGTAGAAAATCGCGTTTTAAAACGGGGGTTGAAATTTTAATAAAATGAGGAAAAATTTCGGTTGAAATTTTAAAAATGCACGAGGAAAAATTGAGGAGAGAGAGAGAGAGAGAGAGAGGACGACGTCATTTACTTCCTCCACACTCTTCTCCCCTCGTCGCGCACACGCGCACGCACACGCCTTTTCGGACGCTGCTCTCTTCTATGAACGCCTCCTCGCGACTGCTCTTTTTCTCGACGTCGTCGACGCGTGGGACGGCTTTGCCTTCTTCTTCTTCTTCTTCTTCTTCTTCTTCTTTTTGTTCTTCTTTGAGAAGGAGGAGCACGAAAACGACGACGACGACGACGACGAAAACGTCGTTTGCTTCTCGGACGAACGCCACCATGAAAAACGAGAGCAAGGGAAAAGAGGAGGAGGAGGAGGAAGGGAAAACGTTCGATAAGATTCTCTCCGTGTTGCAAGCGCACAAGAGTCGTCGGTTATCGGTCGCCGCGGAATGCAGAACGCTGGTGAGCAACGCGAGTTTTACCGGGTTCGGTGGCGTTTTGTGCACGATAGCGTCTTCTTCTTCTTCTTCCTCTTCAACGACGAACCCGAAAACGACGAAAGACGGAGAAAAGGAGCGCGAAGATGATCCTTCCTATCCGGTGGGTTCTTTCGCCGCGTTTGCGATAGAAGAAGAAGATGTGGAAGAAGGAAGCGAGAGAGTTTCAACGCGCTCCTCCGCCGCCGCGGGCTTACCGATATTCGCGCTGTCGCAACTCTCCTCGCACACCAGGGACCTTTTGAAGAATAAGAGAGCGTCACTTTTTTGCGCGGAGAGTGGTGGCATGAGACCAGACGCTGCTCGCGCGACGCTCGTCGGCTCAGTGGAGAAAATCGAAGACGAAAAAGAGAGAGCGAAAGCGCGAGAGATATATTTAAAGCATCACCCGGATGCGTTCTGGGTGGATTTTGGCGATTTCAGTTGGTTCAAAATGACCGAGTTGAAAGAAGTGAAGTACGTCGGTGGGTTTGGCCGCGCGGCTACCGTCGGGGCGTCGGACTACCAAAGCGCGAAAGTCGACCCGGTGAGAAAATTTTCGGCGCCGGTGTGCAAACACATGAACGAAGACCACGCGGAGAGTACGCTGGATATCGTAAAGATGGTGGTTTTCGGAGATGAGAATATGAATTTAATTCGTAGCAGCAGTAGCAATAGTAGTAGCAGCAGTGATGATGAGAAGAATATGAAGGCGGAAATGTGTGAAATCGACTCTATTGGGATGACTGTGAGCCTACGAATGGGAGGTCAAAATCTAGGTAAAGTACGAATCGAATGGCAAGAACCTGCGTACGATCGAAAAGCTATCAAGGATCAAATAGTAAATCTCACAAAGAAAGCGGCTGCGGCCGCAGCGGCAGCAGCGACTGATAAGTAGTGACCGAGACGACCAAAATAGAGAGAGAGAGTAGTGCGAGCCAAAAAAGTGTACTAATGCTACAAAACTAAAATCTAACGTCGGCGTCGTTGTTATCGTCGAACAAGGAAAGATCTAAATAACCAAACTGTCTAAACACCCCGTCGTTCAAGACTGGGGTAAAAAGGACACCTCTAAACTCGCCGTGGTACTCGCTACAAAACGCGTCGCCGGACAAAGAGTTGTACTTTATAAACACCGCCTCGCTTGGAATCGGTTTCGGAATCCCATCCGTGTCTAAACCGTGCAACTTTCCTTTGGGAAGGTTCAACTCCTCCGTCCAAATTTTCAAGGCATCGATGCCTTCTCGACCGGTTTGCGCGCAGATACCAAACATAACCGTCTCCGAGTTATACGAAAGTGTGCGAACGGCGTTGCCAAGCGAGCGTTCCGCGCACGTCGTCGTTGTCGTTGTCGAAGAAGACGAAGACGAGGATACGCGTTTCCTTTGTTCGTCGTCGAATCGTCTCAAAACAACGTCCGCGTCTCGGAGACTCGGTAACTTGGACACGTCCACCGACTTTTTGACGAAGGAAAACGTCTTTGAAGAAGACGAAGACGAAGAAGAAGTACTGGGTTTTCGCCGCGTCGTTTCCTCGAACGGATTTTTCGGTTTCTTCTTCGTCTTTTTCTTCTCCTCTTCCTCTTCTTCTTTTACTACTTCTCGCAGCTTCTGTGCCTCACGCAACGCCTCGAACGCTTTGGAATTTCTAAAACCTCCTCCTCTTCCTCCTCCTTCTTCTTCTCCGGGCGAAGTCGCGTCGTCACTCACCACGGCGAAAGGAAGACTTTGACGACGACTTTGACGACGTTGTTGTTGAGGGGTCGTCTGAAGAAGACAAAGATGAAGAAAACGGCTTTGAGAGGACACAGAGGGCGAAGAGATCGATGTCATGATGATGACGATATCGAAGATGATATTAATGATGATGCGTGCGCACTCTTCTTCCAACGAACGCTTTTTTTTATGAATGAGTGAATGAGTGAATGAATGAATGAAGAAGCGTCGTCGTCGTGCCATGAGATGGCATGAGCACAGAGAATCAAAAAGAAAGAAATCCATTATTGCAAAAAAAGAAGACAAACAGACAGAAGAAAACGAAGAAAACCCGCGCATCTAGACAAAAAACGCAGAGACAAAAAAACAGAACGATGTCTACTTTTCCTTCGCCTCCTCCTTTTTCGCCTCTCTCCGCGAAAACGAGGACGACGACGACGACGACGACGAGAAGTGGTGGTGGCTTTACCAGAGAACAACAACAACAACAACAACAACGACGACGACGAGGAGGAGGAGGAGGAGGAGGAGGACAACGATTTTGGAATTTGACGACGAATTTGACGGAGAAGAAGAGATCGCGAATGCATCTTCTTCGCATCGTCTCGTCTTCAACATCGTCGTCGTCGTCTTCATCGTGGGCAAAGAAAAGAAATTCGCTGAGGGAAAAACACGAGTTAAAAAAGCGAGAGGAGGAGGAGCGAGGACAATCGATAAAGGCAACAGAAAGAAGACGGGAAGCGAAAGGAGGGAAGAGAAGGCAGTACGAGCGCGAGTTGGAAGACGCGCTGCGACGACAGCAGGAGCAGCAGCAGCAGCGGCGGCGGCAGATTCGACAGAATGCTTTTTCTTCCTCTTCTTTGGAAACGACGAGAGCGGAGGTGGGAGATGAGAGAAAAACGACGGCAGCGGCGGCGGTGAAAGATGCGAAAAGAAGAGTAAAAAAAGCGTTGAAGAAAGCGAAAAGGTTTGCGAGAAGAAACGTGCAGAAAGCGACGGACGTGTTGTTACCGTCTGGATCTTCGTTAGGAGGCGGGAGAAGAAGAGGAGGAGACGGAGGACCTGTGCGGTTTACTCCGTCGACTCCTTCTTCTTCGTCGTCGTCGTATTACGCGTATCGTCAACAACAGCCAAATATTTTTGGTTTGACGGGCGCGGCGGGGGCAATTGCTGGATGGAGCATGCTCATAGGTTTAGCGTACGTCGTCGTGAAAGTGATGAATGGTGAACGGGTAATACCGAGAGGAGGGTTCCAGTTAACCATACCCGGTTTTCGAGGTTCCAATTTTAACAAGAGGAAGAATAGAAACGAGGGAGGCAAGTGGGTCATAGATAGAAGTCTCGGCGGACGCAAGGTTTGGGTTCCAGATGGCGAAGCGAGTAAGAGAGGGAGTAAGTTGAGCGAACGAAGCGCCTTAGACGAAGTTTATTTCAGTTCTACATCTTCTTCTTCTCCGACGTCAACATCGACATCAACAACCTCGAGAACTTTTGAAGACGAAGATGAAGAGAAAGAACAACAAAACCTTCCCACGTGGTGGACAGAGTCTCCTTTTCTCCGCACATCAATTGGTGGCATCGATAAACAAAGAAAATCTGATTTGCTCCAAGATGCAAAAAGAAGCGCGAGTTTCCTTTCAGCCGCTCGAATCAACGGCGTGCAATGGACGTCTGATATGATTTTAGATTTTCACACGGCATGCGCCGCCGCTTTAAAGTGCTATCCGTACGAAGAAAAGAACAAATATCGACTCTCGATTGCAAAATCTGTTGGACCAGAAAATGCGCGCGTGCAGTTATACCGGCAAGCGTCAGAAATTGCGGTAGAAGACTGCGTTGGCAACCGTTCTGGAGTGAGTTCGAGTTTTGGTATGGAGGTGAACATCTTTGTGGTTGGATTGAGTTATTTCTTGAACATTCCTACAAAGACAGCCATCAACATTGTTCGATCGTCGTGCGCGGTGAAGATTAGAAATTTGCTTCTCGAGAGTTGTTCCGCAATTCGGAAAGAACGCGAGGGAATGTCTTCTCCATCTGCGGATTTGTTGTTATCTTTATTCTCCATCGTGAGCGTCTTGAACGTTTTTCCTTTTACCGAAAACTCGGCTGAGATTGAAATGATCAACGAAGGTTTTAAAACTCGAATCACTGAAAAGGAGAGGAGGGAGTTAGTCGCGGCCTATAAACAAATTAGCGATGGTGTCGGGGATAAAACAATCGAAGAAGCTCTTCGATGAAATGAAAACAAGAACTACTACTATGAATCGAAATTGCTTCCTCGCTCTTCTATTTTTTGCCGCTCCCTTTCTTAATGGCCTTCTTCTTGTCCTTTTTCTTTATTTTCTCGGCTCTTTTCTGCGATTTTGCTGCTTTGACATCTTTCTTGTGCTGTTTCCTTTCTCGTTTCTCGCGTTCTATATCTTCTGGCGTCTTTGTCCTATCTACCCATACCTTCTTCTCCTCAGACGAAGAAGCGCTTTCTCCATCGTCGTCGTCGTCGTCGCTACTGAAAGTTGAATCGCTCGCGCGATCGTGTTCGTTTTCTCTCGCCGTCGCTTTTTCATTTTGCGATACTTTCACTGTTCCTGGCGTCGTCGTGTTTTCAACTTTTTCTTCTCCTTCTACCTCTTCTTCTTTTTCCAACCCTTGCTTTTTCGTTTTTTTCTTCGCCTCTTTCTTCATCGCCGCCTTATCTTCCTTCTTCAGCAGCATTAAACTCGGCATCTCGCGCGGACCGCTCAAATCGTGATTCATTCCCGTGATAGTCTGATAATAAATGCCTTCGGAGCGTTTCTCATCCTTGGCTTCGCTCGCCTCGCGCAGCCGTCTTTGATCTTTATCTGCATAATCTACCTCTTCGAGCGCTTTTGGGATGTGCGCTTGATGAAATACGGCAGCTTGAATTTCTTTTTCTGCTCTTAAATCGTCATCTTTTTGTATCTGTGCCGAGTCGATGCCTTGGCTGAGCCTCGATTTCATCTCAATTTCTAATTTAAAATCCTTCGCCGCTTTTTCCGACAACAGTTCTAAGCATTGATCAATGTTTGAACCGTTTATCGCGGGATCCGTCACGAAGTCAAACATTTCCTTCACCGACGGAACGACAACATCATACGCTCGATTCGAGAAGAATTGTTTCAAATGCAGCAAGTCTTCTCGTAAGAATTCTAAACATCTGGGATGATCGAGGTCGACGGATTGCGAAACATCGATAATCCACGCGTTCCCGTTGTGATAGAGCAAGTTATACTCCGAGAAGTCCGCGTGAACGAGCTTACAATCCTGGTACATCGTTCGAACGTCTTTCAAAAGCTGCTCGAATAACGAACGCATCTTCTTACTGCTCAACGAAGACGCCGCGTCTTTTAATCTTGGTGCGGCTCTTCCTTCCGAATCGCCAATCATTTCCATGACTAAAACGTGCGATTTCAGACATATGACTTTTGGAACGCGTAATCCTTTTTCTCTTAGCCGGTTATAGTTGCGCATTTCTTTTTCCGCCCACGTCTTGACCATTTTTCGCGGGTTTTTTCGCGCGTATCCGTTTCTCCATCTCCAATCTCCAGAAACATACCGATCTCTATCTTTAAAAACGAGTATCGAAGTTTTGTAGACTTTTACCGCCAAATGTTGTCGCATTTGGATTACATTCTTCTTCTTCTCCTTCTTCTCCTCCTCCTCCTCCTCCTCCTCCTTTTCATTTGTCGTCGTCGTCGTCATCGTCGTTTCATCCTTTCTATCTCTACTTTCGCTATTACTATCTTCTCCTTCTTTCCTTTCTCGTTTCTCGTCTTCTTTTTCTTCTTCTTCTCCTTCTTCTTCTTCTACTTCTATGACGCGCACGGCGTGGTACACGTTCGCTTCTTTCCCGGTGGACACGCACCCGTTAATCTCAGAAAATATTTCTCTCGACAACATTTTGAACAAAATCATTCGAGTTCGCGGATCGAGCGCTTGCTCCACCGTCGCTCTGTCGCTCTTATCTGTTACTTTTTGTCCGTTACCGCCAAACCCACCACCACTACCGAATCCAACGCCACCACCGCCACCACCACCGCCGCCGCCGCCAAACTTGCGCTCCACCTCTCGCAGTTGGTTTTTGACTTTTTGCGATATCCCAACCCAGGAGGAGGAGGAGGAGGAGGTGGAGGCGGCGGCGGCGGTCGCCGCGTCTGCACAGATTTCCGCTTCTTCGTCTTCTTCTTCTATTACTTCTTTCCTCTTCTCGTTCTTCTTCTCATTCCTCTCACTTTTCTTCGCCCCGGCGACGCGCGAGAGGAAACTTTGTCTCTGTTTCTCCACGCGAATCTTATTCTTCTCGCCTCCGTTTGCGTTTGGAGACGTTTTGACGACGAGGAAAGATTCGTCGTCGTCGTCGTCCAATCCTTCTCCTCTTCCTCTTCCTCTGCTGCTTTGGATAGTAGTAGTAGTAGTAGATGTATTGCCACCACTCCGAGCGTTCAAATCGTCTCTCACGTCCAACGCTTCCAGCGCCCGGTGGATCATCGTTTCCTCGTTCGTTGTCCTCCTCGGCGAGCGCTTTCTTTCTTTCTTTTTTTTAAAGGCAAAACACACGCGACGTGTTTTGTTTGTCTGTTTTTTTCGCTCAACAAAAAATCACACACACACAGACGCACACAGACACACGCACACGTAGAATCCCTTCGTCGTCGTCGTCTTCTCTCTTCTCTCTTCTCTCTCTTCTTCTTTCTCTCTCTCTCTTCTTTCTCTCGTTCGGTAAGAAGGAAGCTCCAAACACACACACACGCACACAGAAGAAAGAAGAGAGAAGAGAGAAGAGAGAAGAGAGAAGAAATGGAAGGCGAGGGAACTTTTTGCGAGAACAAAAACGACGTCGTGCGAGAGCTCAATCTGTTCGTCGGGAAACGACGAGGAGAAGACGAAGACGAAGATAAAACTAGTAAAAATCGTCTCCGCATCGATGATCATCGAAACGCGTCGTCGTCGTTTACTCCGCCTCTTCCAGCGCTTGATGATCTTCTTCTTCCTCTTCCCACGAGCGACCGAGAGGTGAAGGAACGATTGCGGTCTCTCGACGAACCGATTTGTCTCTTTGGAGAAGGGAAAGCGGAAAGGAGAGAACGGTTGAAGAGGACATTATCTGCGTTTGTTTCATCGACGACGAGAACGAAGACGACGAAAGCTATTGGGGAGGGAAGAGAAGTGGATGAAGTAGACGACACGAATGGATTGAACGGAGAAACCGCCGCGAATAACCAAGGAAGAAAGAAGAGGAAAGAAACGTTTTATACGGAAGGGAGCGCGCTTTTGACGCGCGCGAGAATGCGCGCGGCGAAGTTTTCCTTACAACGTGCGAGGGAAAGAGTTTTGACGGATAGCAATAAAGATAACGGTGATGTAGACACAGGGAAAGAAGAAAAAGAGACGCGCGTTACTTTTTTAAATCAAAGAAGGAAAGAATGCGCGGATTTGAAAAGGTTGCGATTTGCGCCTGTATCCTCAGTCATTGGGGATTCGAGACCACTTAGTACCGTAGCTTCATTATTGTTCGAGCGAGGTGACAAAAGTCATCACGGAATGATGGTAGCGTCTTCGATCAAGAATGAAAGCGATGGTGTCGAGGAAGACTTCCGCAGTGAAGCTCTCGGCATCGTTTTAAGCGGTTCTTGGACAGGAGCTGTCAAGGTTTGGAACATTGCACGCAGCGGCATGAATAAAGAGAAAAGAGAAAATGAAGAAGAAATGATGCGCGACAGAAGTAGCGACGAGAACATTAACTGTATTCCCGCGCTTACGATCAAAGCTTCGGAGGAGCGGATAACCGGGCTAGCATTTTCGCCCTTAATATCGGCGACAAACGATAATGAAGAAGATTTACCGGCGTTTGCTTCCGCTTCGATGGATGGAACGTGCACTCTTTTCAGTCTTTCGGGTAAAAAAATAGCTTCTCTCGTTGGGCACGTTGGGCGTTTAGCAAAGGTTAAATATCATCCGAGTGGCGCGTCCATCGCCACAGCGGGTTACGATAAAACGATCCGACTTTGGGACGCAAATACTACGCAAGAAATCTTTTGCCAGGAGGCACATTCGCGCCCGTCTTACGATTGCACCTTTAATGACGATGGAAGTCTATTGTTTTCGACTGGTTTGGACGCGTACGCGCGCATGTGGGATCTCAGATCGGGACGATGTTTGTGGACGATGAAAGGACACTCAAAAGGCGTGACGTCGATTTCAGTCGATGTCACGAATTCTTTATGCGTTACGGGCGGAGAAGATAACCTCGTAAAAGTTTGGGATTTGAGAAAGCAAGAGAACGCGTACACAATTCCCGCGCACTCTGGACTTGTTTCATCTGTATCGTTTGAACCAAGACGAGGATGTTGGTTCAGCAGTTCTAGTTTTGATGGCACGGTTAAACTGTGGAGTGCGCTAGACTTCTCTTTACTCGCCCGCTTGGAGGGACACGAAGGCAAAGTAATGGATTGTAGTTTAGGAAGAACAGCAGCAGCAGGAGGAGGAGGAGGAGGAGGAAGAGGAGGAAGAAGAAGAAGTCGTAGTAGTGGTAGTAGTAGTAGCGATAATGATGGTGAGAGAAGCAATATCGGCGGCTTTATTGCGAGCGCAGGCTACGATCGCACGCTTAAAATTTGGAAATAGTTATTCTTTTGAAAAAACGCGAGACGTCGGCGCACATCTTTTTTATGTCACTTTTCCCTCTCGTTCTCTCTCGCACACACACACACACACACACACACACACACACATACACACACAAACGCACGTATGATTTCTCTCTCTATCCTCGATGAGCGATGAGCGGGTGAAAGCTGCCCTTCTTTCAAAACAAACTCGCGAACGAGAAAGTTATTTTCCCACAGCCTGACAGAGTTTTTTCTTTTTTTTTCTTTTTTTCAGCTAGAACTCTAAAAACAAAAACAATTTTGTGGAGGTGGGCGTCACATATTTTCACGCCGTAGAAATCCACTTCTTTCACACAGAAAACGTCACAAACACCAACACTTCGGTTTCTGTTCAGGATCAAACGCCCCTGCGCGAGACTTAGATCAGCGCTCTGAGCGATTGGTTTGTGATTTATTCGCGTTTAAAGCGGCTTAAAAGAGTTCGAACGAAAAGGTCAGGAAGCAATAAAATTGTTTTTAAAAACAGCGAAAGAGAGGAAGAAAAAGAGGGTGAGGCGTCTTTTGGGGGCGATTTTGATTTGATGAGCGCGGTTCTCTCTGCTTTCCTTTCTCCGTTTCTTCTTTTTTCTCTCTCATTTTTCTTTCTCTCTATCTCGCGCGTGCGTCGTCGTCGTCGTCGTCGTCGTCGTCGTCGTCGCGTTTGAGAGCGCGTCTTTCGAGGGTTCTTACCACAAAGAAAGAGAATAAAAATTCTTTGGCTGCTGCTCGCGTCTCTTCGGCTTGCTCTCCTTTCTGCTGGCTGCAGATGAATCTTGACCTACTCTGACACTCTAAATAATTTTCTCAGCTTCTGACTCTTTTTATTACAAACAGTTTTTGTCTTGAAAAATAAGGACGGCAATCATCCGCATGTACGACGAAGCAAATAACAGTATGAAGACGACAAACACAACGAAGAAGACGTGGAGGAGGAGGAGGAGGACTGAATCGAACGAGTGCGCGAAACGAACGGCGAAGCGCTTCATGTTTACGCTCGACCTATTTGCGCTCTTAGTAACGAATTTGTTCGAATCCTGCGTCGGAGACGGATTTCAAGGCATGTTTTCTGGAGCGACAACGTTTCAAAAGAAATACGAGTGTGATTCTATGGTGAGTGGATCGCCAAATTCCTGCGTTTGTAAAGGCGAAAACTGCTATCTGACGGATGGTAACTTTCACCTTGCCGTGGAAAAATGTCTCGAAGAAGCCCCGAGAGACGGTTTGTGCTCAAAGTGGGGTACAAACTCTACAAATTATGGCGTTATGCCGAAATGGGACACGAGCAGGGTGACCAATATGGATGGAAAACTTGGATCATCTTTTACTGGGTTCGGAGGAAGAGCAGCATTTAACGGCGATTTATCGACTTGGAACACGGGACAAGTCACGAGTATGAAATTCATGTTCGCAAAAGCGGCAAAATTTAATAAGGATATTTCTAAATGGGATACTTCAAGCGTTCGAGACATGACTGGTATGTTTGACGGAGCAATCGAGTTCAACCAAAACATAGGACGTTGGAATACATCTCAAGTTCTCGGTATGAATGAAATGTTTAATGGAGCTCTTGAGTTTGACCATCACGTGAACACTTGGGAAGGCCCGGCGGCGCTTTCTCTGCAGGCAAATATGTTTTTAGGAGCAAAAGCTTTTATTGCGAAGTATAAATGCGCCGATTCACTGACAGGTCCTCCGAGTTCTTGCTCGTGTTTATCAAGCCATTGCTTGACAGATGAAACTTTTCACATCGCAGTTGAAGCTTGTCTCATGGAAGACCCTGTGAAGGGGCTTTGTTCGACATACGGTTTATCGAGATCGAAGTTTGGTACGATGCCGGAGTGGGACACTCACCTCGTTACTAGCATGATTGGGTACACCGATGATGGTGATATCGTTGGATTTGCGGGCAAGTCGACTTTTAATTCAGATATATCTCGATGGATTACCTCGCAGGTAACGACCATGCGTTACATGTTTGCATGGACAGCCAAGTTTAATGCAGATATTGGCAATTGGGACACATCTCGAGTGAAAGATATGCAGTCAGTTTTTGAAGGAAGCAGCTCCTTCGATCGTGATATTTCGCGCTGGGATACCTCGAGCGTGACGAACATGGACGCGATGTTCTATCAAGCGGTTTCCTTCGATTCGGATGTTTCTGGCTGGGATACTGCGAATGTTATGGTGTTTCGGCTCATGTTCGACGGCGCTACTGCATTTCAAAATAACTTCACGTGTGCTAATGCCGTGAATGGACCACCGAACACTTGTTTTGCGCAAGATTATGTATTATCAGATGAAAATTTTCACGAATCGATCGCTGCGTGTTTAGCTGAAGACCCGTTGTATGGAATTTGTCCAAATTTTGGTCTAATCGAGAAGAAAATTGGAATTGTTCAGAATTGGGACACGGGTAGAATTACGAATATGAATAGTACTTTTGAAAATAGATATAATTTCGTTGGAGATATTTCTAGTTGGAATACCGCTCTGGTGAGAAATTTCGATTACGCGTTCAAAGACGCAATATCATTCAACGGCGATATATCTGGATGGAATACGAGCAGCGCCACAAGTATGGCCCAAATGTTCTTTAACGCCTCTTCTTTCAATCGCGATCTGAACCAATGGACCGGTGCAGCTGCCACAACTCCGCAGGAAAGATTATTTTACGGAGCGACTAAGTTCATCAAGGCTTTCATATGTTCGTTTGGAATGTTAGGACCAATAAGTTCATGTTTCGCTATTGTCCCTCTTACAGATTCAACTTTTAAAACAACTGTAAACAGCTGCTTAGGCACTAATCCGGTGGACGGTTATTGTTCTAGCTTGGAGACATACGGGCCGATGCCATATTGGGACGTGAGCTTGGTGACGAACATGCAAGACGCTTTCTCTAACAAGGGCAGTTTCAATGGCGACATTTCTCGATGGAACACCTCGAGCGTGACTACGATGCGTCAGATGTTTTACGGTGCGAACAGCTTCGATCGCGATCTGAATGACTGGGATACTTCGAGTGTT